>ENA-OYWJ01000777-OYWJ01000777.1-human-gut-metagenome-genome-assembly--contig:-NODE-777-length-13816-cov-10.499818_pt1 | contig 13816 bp, 15 predicted proteins | sample MGYA00244169_ERZ653395 | MGnify/ENA primary metagenome ERZ653395 (study PRJEB26926, sample SAMN06165120) | human gut metagenome | biome: ENVO:00009003; feature: ENVO:2100002; material: ENVO:00002003...
CAATTATATAATAAAGGGGCAATAGAAGAAATGTTAAAAGCATCTCATATAATAGTGGCAGACAAGATATTACAAGATGTACAATGCCAGATGAACTGGAGAGTAAATAGGACAGCGTATTTATTTGGGAGTATAGCACCTGATTTGAACTGCATATATCCAGCACATAGCATAACAGCAACAATTAAGCGTTTCAGAAAAAAGTTAAACAGAGTGAATAAATCCGAGTCAACAATTATAAAATCATTTACACTTGGGGTAATAATGCACTACATCTGTGATTATTTCTGTTATGCACATAACAGGAGGATGCCAGACCCTAAGCACTCAATATACGAAAGGTTGCTTAAAAAGCACATAAAAAATCACGAGGAACAACTGGGTGAGGTACCAGACAGCCTTATAAACCAATGGAACAAGATTAAAATACACGTAACAGAGGAGTTTAGTCAGGATAGCAACCAAGATGTAGATGAAATCATAAAGAATATATGTTCAAACAGTAGTGACCACATAAATTACATACTAGATATAGTAGCAGCCATGCATGATACCTACATGGCAGAGACAAATTCCATAAAAGACAATGTGTGGTATAAATCAACGGCAAAGATAAGCCTGGATATGGAATATACGACATTTATGTGTGAGAAGATAGCAATGCTATTATTTAACCCAAACGGCGAATTGAAGGCAGTTGCATAAAGCATATAAATTTGGTAGGTAAGCATATAGTATAGAATTTGGGTAGGTTTATTAGATTAAAGTAGTGAAGTGGGGAAAATGATGGTGGTTTTGAAAATTAGCATGCATTAAGCAAAATTTTTAAGGACAGTCGTTATAGCATTGAGAAAAATTGCCATCAATTTTTTCTTGGGTAGGGAGTTGATTTCCAAAGATTTTTAATTTTTAGGCTTGTGAAAATTTTGTATACAGTCAGACTACATTGAAAAATTTAAATAGAACTTAAATTAGGAGGCATCTAGAATTGAAATTTAGTCATATCTACTATACCTCCAATTTTTATAATAGTAATAAGTAATATACATTTAAATTGTGGTTGGGAGGTGCAGGGCATGAAAGGTGGGGATTTTACAGTCGATAATGAGATTATATCATGCTGGATAAAAAGAGCATTATCATATTTAGTTAAAGCTGGAATAGTGTTAGTAGTAGCATTTATAGTGCTTACTATTATGACAATGGAAACTATATTAACATCCAATAGACTTGAGGAAATAGAAGATGATACATATGAAAAATATAAAAATATTCAATCAGATTATGGTGTTTCAGCAGTCCTTGAGATAGATGGGGAGTCTGTAGTATGCTTGGGATTAGAGGCAATACTAGAGTATGATAATGAATATCAATCATTATTAAACATATTTGAAGATAAAATATGGATAGACCAAGGATGTATATTATATGCAATAGCAGCATTAGCAATATCACCAATTTGCATAATATGCATTAAAAACAAAGGGAAAAGAGCAGCTTGCATAGTAGACATTAGTAGATTACGTAAGACATCCATATCAATTATACTATCAATTATAATTGGAGGAATATCATTATATACAGCACAGCACATCGGGTATTATGTAAACAGACAGATAAATATAGGAAAAATAGAGGATTTAGTAGTGTCTCATTTTTATGAATGGGCATCTGATAAAGATATTTTAGGTTCAGTATATTTGTATAAAGCGACGGATAAATCTTATGATTTAGAAGAGCTTAATGTGTATACAGTATACTTTTTTGACCGCGCTATATATCATGATTATTACAATCGTTATCTTGATAGGTCAATACCAACACATGTATATATAGACAAAACTGGCGATGTACAACTATACTTGGACGGGCAACTCAGAGGAGTAGTTGGTAGTTATCATTACGATAAAGAAAACATAGAATTAGTCAGGAAGTTAGACTGACAAAGGTATATTTAATGGAGGGCATATCTATGAAAACAAGTATAAGCATAGCAGATAGTAGAAAACAACTAATAGATAAATTAGGAATACAGGTAGATACAGATTTAGTGGATTATATAGATGAAAGGTACATAACACGTGTAGCAAGAGTAAATAATATAATATCAGTACCAATTCAGCCAGTTTTACAGATTGATAAATACGGAGCAGGTAGAAGTTGGTGCTTCTTAGCTGTTATGACAGCTATTAGAAATTATTTTGAGGGGTCACATTATACTTGTGATGACATGGCCAGAATGGTACTTAACAAATATGAGTATGAGTATATAGATAGAGACAGTAATGGAAATATAAAAGACCCATCTGATGAAAGTGTGGGAGAGATAAAGCCATCCGGAAAATTTAACTACAGCAGAAGTAACACAATATTAGCATTCCTAGAATCCATGGGGTACCATAGTAGATTAAACATAGAGGCAAAGGAGACAAACCGATGAATACAATATACAATCAACCAGGTATGTATAGCATTGAGAAAATAATATTATCAAAAGAGTTGCCTAACAGACCATCCTACTCAATAGGAGCAATACTAACTGGGCCAAAGGGTGGGGCAATAGCAGTAGACGAGTTTAACCTAGAGAGGTTAGTCATAAACGCCACAGGCCATAGAATAACAATCCCAGTTAGAGCATATATCACATCTTATGCAAATAGGACAGGGCTAGGACACAGGATTTACCAGGAATACAGGGCAGACGAAGTAGTTCAGATGCTTATGAAAGTGTACAAAATACCCAAATCACGTACATTAGAGAGAATAGGCAATGAGCGGTTATACAATAAAATATCAAAGGATTTTTATTTTTATGACCCTAATTTTGAGGAATGTGCAATGTCAATATATTAAAACACATTTTAAATTGGAGGAAAACACAGGGTGAATATAAAGATAGATGAGGGAAGTCGAAGGATTTTAGGTAATATATCAATTGAAACCATTGTAAGGCTACCTAAAATGACGGATGTGCAGTATGATAAAATCAAATACATCATGGAATATGCAGGAGGGCACTGGAGAGAGAAATATGGAGGCTTCCAATTTGATGAGGATGCATCCATTATATCGAGTAGAATACATAGTATAATATCAGCAGGTCAAATCATAATTCCAGACGACATTAGATTTCAGATAAAAAATCAGTTCTATCCAACACCATCAGCATTGGCTGAATATATGGTTAATTTAGCAGATATAAAACCAACTGACTTAGTGTTGGAGCCATCAGCTGGTAGAGGTTCAATACTATCTAATATAGTTAAAAAGACGAATAGGTACAAAGCAATAGAATTGAATAAAGACAACGCTGCATACCTAAGGCAGCTAGGATATGATGTAACAGCAACATCTTTTGAGCAGTTCTATAGCATAACAAAGATGGTGTTTGATAAGGTTGTGATGAACCCACCATTTTCGAATAAGCGTGATATAATACACACAGTACTAGCATACAACCTCTTAAAGCCGGGTGGAACATTGGTGAGTTTATTGGCAGAGAACAGCATTTATTATAACAGGCCAATAACAAAATTATTTAACAACTTCCTTTCATCACGGAAGTGCAGTTTAACAAGTATACCACACGGTACATTTAAAGAGAGTGGTACAAATGTAGATGTAGTTATGCTAGTTATAAATAAACACACTCAAGAAAGAATAGATATAAGCAAGTGGAGATAGGGTAAAATACTTAAAATAAGGTGTTATATTTAAAGGAAAGATAGTTTTAATTTAATGTTATTTTGGCTTAATGGCAGCTAAGATATACATTGGATTAAAATAAAAACAATTTAATTAAGGAGGCCAAGAACAGAGGTTGCCTTGAGCAGGCTGTGGAAATGTCCGAGGCTCGCGGTAATGATGTGGGACTTGATACAGAGGGAGGAATTTGGGAGTTCTTCAATCAGGCAATTGATGAAAAGCAGCATTGGGACAACATCTTCATCTACAGTGACCAGCAGGCTGGCACTGGTGGACTGTACGGGACCAGGGAGCAGATGTACAAGTACCGGGGTAGCTATGGACTTGGCATCTACATCAATGTCTTTAAGCTTGTCAAGGACTACAGGGCCTATGTGAACAGCAAGGTAAATGTCTTCAGTGTCCAGACAGCAGGGTATAGTGACATGGTTCTTCCCAACTATGCATACCGTGTCAATCTCCTGTACGGTTGGACTGGTAAGGAGGCACAGTTTGCAAAGGCTGTGATTGACCTTTGGGATGAGGCAGATAAGCAAAACAAGTAAACATCATCCAACTTAGAAGGCAACACCCACTAGTTATAACTAGTGGGTGTTGTTTCGTGCTCACTAAATTTAGTACACTAAGATAATCAGTCTAAGTTTTAGTGCATCCTGTAAACAGACTAGTTGATACATATTATAATTCTAGTTAATACCTAACATAAGGCATGGGATTTAGAGAAGGACGATTTTAATTTTAATTAGTTAAGATTGGGGATTTGACAAGGATACAACTAGGGGAAGGAAGGTAGAGGAAGTATAAAACGATTAGCATTTAAAATATAAAAGCACAAACACATAATTTTTAAGACGGAGGGATTTATAAATGCCTGCAATAAACGGAGTGCGAAATTCAGCAGTAGTTAAGAATAAAAAAGGAAAAACAAGTGTATTAGCAGTGGTATTTGGAGTAATTATAGCAATTCTGCTAACAGCAGCTGCTTTCCTTATTTTCTGGAACTTCTATTATCAAGAAGAGTTTACCAATCAAGTCATAGTCCAGATGGAAGCTGGCGAGCAAAAAGCATATAGAGCAGTTAGGGATATAGTGTCTGGCGAGTATTTAGATGGTGCAGTCGAGGAAGTAGTTGTACCAAGTAACTTGATCTCATCAGACCTTTTAACTGTTGGTGCTGACATATCTGGGTTAAAGGCTTCAGGGAATATATCAGCTAATAGTCTTATAACCGAAGTCAATAGTTATAATCCCATTTATGAGACACCAGTTATTGATAGCACGCGGCAGTATGTAATTGATTACATTGAAACTCCAGGTATTTCAGCTGGGGACTACATGGACATTAGGTTGAAAGTGTTTACAGAGGATGGCGGAGTTTCAAGCTATAATGATTATATTGTAATCTCTAAGGTTGAGGTTATAGATAAAAATGAGTCCGGTGACCTCACCCTGAATCTAACGGAGTCTGAGATTCTCAACCTCAACAGTGCAGTAATCCAGGCAGCATCTCAGGATATAGAGGGTCAAATTTACACTGGTAAGTATGTAAGCCCTGCTACACAGGCTAAGCATATAGTAACCTATGATGGAGCAGGTGCAGAATATACTGAGGAAGAATTAAGAGAAGCACAGGAAATATTAAGACAACAAATGGGTGAAGATGGTCAGACCACATCTGACACACAGGAGACTGAAGATACCAGCGCTGAAGGCACCGGCACTGAAGGCACCGGCACTGAAGGCACCGTAGAAGATGTGACTGGGATTGTAGATGATACTGCTGAAAACTCCACAGAAGGCACTGATGGAGCAGAGCAGACAGGAAGTGAAACAGACCAAACTGACAATGCACAGTAAGATTGTCAGTAGAATGGAGGAATATAAATGTACGAGGTAACCAGTCCTAAGAATAGCGGAAGAGTCATAGCAGTTTGGTCACCAGTCAGCAGACAGGGTGGAGTCAGTACACTGGCAGCTATGCTTACTGCATACTTATCACATGATATTAACAATGATGAGAAAGTTTTGCTAATGAGCAACGATAGCTCAGGCATAACGGCTGCCTGGTATCTCTCTAAAGAGAGAGCACAGAGCGGTCTAGCTGACGTAGTAGACTTATCATCATCCGAGAATTTAAGAGGTCCAGAGGACATTTACAATAATGCATTTACACTTACAAACCATATTGATGTACTAATAAGTGGTAAATCAAACATAGCAGTTACAACTGGGTTGGCATATGAGATTGAAAAAATCTTTAAGATAGCTCGTAAAGGATATAAGTATATCATAGTAGACACATCAGCAGGGTTTACAGGTAGTTCTCAGCAAATATTGGAGCACGCAGATGTGGTTATAGTAAGCCTACCCCAAGATAAATATTATTTTGATGGTTGGACAAAGAGGCTATCAGACATTTATCCACAGGAGCTTGATAAAAAGCCTCGTATAACTGTGTTACAGCAATTTTACAACTACTCAAGCATGACATATCAGTACATGGCCAAGAAAATGGCTGGAGAGAAGTTGTACTACATAGACCTAAATACTCTGGTTTACGATGCAGTCAGTAACAGAAACATGCTGGATACAATCCAGGACGAAGCAGGTAAGAAGAAGCATGATGATGTTATTGACCAGCTCGAGGCAATAAGTAGAGAAGTCATGGAGAAGATTGAGGGAGTAGTAGAGAAAGAGGCTACTGCGGAGCAGGAGATGGTGAATCAGGCTAAGCAGAGCACTAAAGAGTACATGGAAAGTGACGACTTCTTCCTTGGTCTTGATTATGATGAGGATCAGGCGTCAGAGGATGACGCAGACCCCATGGGGTACGGATATGGTAACTCAAGCGATACCAGCGGTACTTCTGATGATTCAAACGACACAAGTGATGATACCGGAGTCAATCTAGAAAAGGAATCCGACGAAAGTCCTAGTGAGACCCCTGACAATGAAGATGGTGAGTACGACGGCAGCGAGGCATTCGGACTATCAGATGATTTGTATAAAGACTAAGAATAGAGAGGGTTGCACACATGGACAAGAAAACAAAGACAAGAGAAGAAAAGAATAAACAGTTAGTTGTAGATGAAATAGCTGCAAACCCTTCAAGATTTACATTTGACGCTCTCAGAGACTATGTTGAAAATGCATTCAAGAAGTATTTAAACACCACAGAGGCAGGAACAGAGGAAGAGCGGCGTAAGGAGCAACAGAGAAAAGAGGTACTCAGACAGAGCATTGGTTGCTGCTATGCTGGTACAGTTAAAGAGCGCCAGTTCGTTAAGCAGTTCATACACCGGCTTCTGACAGGCCAGGCAAATGTGTTTATGCCTGAATACAGAGATGGATGTGTCAACATTACAGTTGAAAACTATAAATACATTTTCCCTTGGGATAACCCTTACAGACTACCAACTCAGGTTAAATTCCTTGGCATTTTATATAATCGTCAGGACACAGAGGGAGCAGGGACATTCGATTATCTAGTCAAGAAGTATAAGCTGAACAGACTTAGAGATATCAATGTCATGCAGGGAGATAGTAAGCAAGCTAAGGGAATGTATATAAATGAGCGTGACATAGATGCTATCTTTGAAGGCGAGAAGGTCGTATTCGACTATAACTTAGCAATGGAAGTACTTGTACAACTCATTTATGAGGAATACAAGGGTAATGGGTGTATAGATGAGCTGCTCTATCAAAACATAGATGATGTAGGTATAGGACTTAGCGGTTTGCAGAGTGACGTAGAGCCAATGCACCTTAGAGGTAAAGCAGTTAAGAAGGCCTACGATGGTGTTTGGATTAAGCATAAAGGTTTGCTCATACATCTGACATTCCTTTCATTCCATTCTTTTGCAAACCTGCGCAGAGTTGTAAATCAACTCGTAGCATATGATATGCAGGGCTCCTTCTCAGAGAAGGAAGGCTTTAAGATGGGGTATGGTAAAGATGGTTCTCGTAGAACATCTGTTATCACACCATTCGCTGAAAACCCTGCAGCTTGGGTTCGTAAGTTTACAGCAAGTAGTCTTACAAATAGGCAGCTAATAACCAATAACGGGGCACTTTACATTAAGGGTGTGGACGACCTTATAAATGTAGAGAAAGCACTGGTGCAAGGTGGAGCAACAATTCCTATTTGTGGACCACAGGGTGTTGGTAAGACAACCTGCCTTGAGGCTATATCGGAGTACATCCAAAACTGGTATGCTATTCGTATGATAGAGTCAGAATTCGAGGCAAGAATACGTTGGAGATACCCTGAAAAGAACATACTAACTGTTCAAACACCAGTAATTTCACCAGAAAAAGCATATGAGTTTAGCTTGAGGACATCTGGTGACATTTACATAGTGGCTGAGGTTCGTTCCGATGAGATGATGGTTAACATCACTAGAACAGCAAATCGTGGTGGTAGGTCAGTTATATTTACATACCATCCTAATAACCCGAGAGCAACCATCATCGAGGTAGCAAACAGCCTAATTCGTCAGAAGCTGTATACATCTCTTAAAGATGCAATGTATACAACACTTGAGACAGTTAAATGCTGTATACACATCGACCTTGACCTTGAAAGACAATGCCGTTACTACAACATCTATGAATACGTACCTACTGATGTTGAGTTAGACGATTCATTCTTAAGTAAGTCAGGTGATGAGCGTTCTGAGGCATTCATGCAAACTCAGTTCACTTACTATAAGAAAACTATCGGAGATAGATTTTTTGATGCAATACCTATAATCACCTTTGATAAAGAGAAAGAGGGGTATGTATATCAAAACAGCATTTCTGATAGATTGTATAACGATCTTTACAGAGGGAGTAGCCTTGACTCAGAAAAAGAGGCACTGGAGAAGCTGTTCAGACCTCAGAAATATATGCTAAGGTATTTAAAGAGTAAGCATCCATATAAATACTTAAGCATTTCTGATTTGGAGGAAATAGCAGAAAAAGAAGGATTGAATACAGCCTTTATCAATTTTGAGGCTATTCAGAGTTTAAAGGGAGTCTATGAAGGTGGGGTGAAGTAATGACCATATTTGAAATGATGCTATGGGCATTCGTAGCAGCCTTTTCAATTACAGGTCTTGTGGTTTTAGTAATGCTGCTAAGACCTTGGGATTTACTATCACCTAAGACCAGCATAGGTCAGAAAAACAGGCATAGAATCCGTGTAGCATACAATACATTTGCAATAGGATTATTTAGGGCACTTTCATCATTTCCATTAACACATATACTTGTAGAGAACCTTTCAGCTTCACTCAAGCATATGTTCATGCTTGATCCAGACGATGCAAAGGTTAGGGCAACATCATTATTGATGAAAGAGGCACTAATAACCATAGCATCCCTGATAATAACCATCATATATTTTGATGATACATTGCTAGCATTCATAACAACAATAATGGTTGCTGTATATGCTTATCAAAAGCTGATGGGAGATGGGCAGAAGTTCCTTGAGCAACTAGAAGAAGGCATTGGAGATATGGTTCATATCTATAATGCAGAAGGTCAAAACATAGACATGATGTTTATAAGGTTGCTCAAAGATACAGATGCATATCTATACAGATATATTGACCAAATGTACACATACTTAAAGAGAGCAATCACAGACCCTGAAAACAGTCAGCAGATAATATCAGAATATAACAGTATAGTTCCTTCAAGACATCTGAGACTGGTTTTTAACTATGTGTACATAACAGCAAGGTATGGAGATGAAACAAACCAACAAGGTGAGCAGCTATTCAACAAGAATATGCTAGCAATCCAAAGAGAGGTTCATGCAGACCTTGTTAAGCTAAAGACAATTAAGGACGAGACACTAGGCGAGCAGGTATTTATTATACTAGGTGTAGTTATAATCCCAGCAGCAACCTGGTATATGAAAACATTCTTCGTATTTGAAGGCTTTGAGTCCATTGGAAGATTTTTAAATAGTAGCTTTGGATATGCAATAAAGATAATTTGTGCAGTATTTGCGTTGCTATGTTTCTATGTATATAATAGGATAAGCAAATCAAATACAGCATTTGAGCAATACCACGAAATTAAGTGGGCAGAGTATACTTTAAAGAAAAATCCATGGCTCAAGAGAATAATAGATAAGTTAGCACCTAAAGAAGGCACAGCAAGACGTAAGAAGTTAGAGAATGACATTACGCTATCTGAGGGTTATGTAGGTGTAAGGCCACTTTACATGAAGAAGTTGCTTACGGCAACAATAGTTACAGCTATAGTAGCTTGCTTCCTATGCTTCGACACCTATACAATGTACATGGGAATCACTTCTGATATATACAGAGGCGTGGATAGAAGTTTAATGGATACGGTTCTTCTCGTGGAAGACTTCCCAGATGAATACAAGCAGAGGTCATTATCAAATGATATGATGGTTGTAGACATTCTTAGGGAAAACGAGGATGAATATTTTGCATTACCAACTGACCAGGAAGAAATAGGATACATAATGGAAATCATAGATGACTACGGTTTTGATTATGGGGCATATCCTGATATCGCAGCTCAGCGTATACATGAGAAGTTTGTGCAACTTAACCAACTAGACCCTCTGGTTATATTCTTAGTGATACTCTTCACATTAGTGGCATCCTACAATTTGCCAAATTTGACCATGAAGCTTAATTTGATGCTGAATCATGGTGCAATAATTTATGACGAGGTAATGGGATGCTACACAGTAGTAATATTGCTAATAAATCATTCATCTTCAAACGTTTATATGATACTAAACTGGCTTGCCAGTTTTGCAAACGTGTTTAAGACACGATTGCAGCAATGCATTGACAACTTAAGCGAGAAAGAAATACGAAGCCTTGAGGAGGGTGTGAACTATAAGCCATTTAGTAGACTTATAGAGTGTATACTAATGGCTTACAACGGTACAGACCTTCAATCAGCCTTTGCAGGAATTGAACAGAGGCACTTATTCCAAGAGGAATCACGTAGAATGATTAACCAACAAGCAATAAAGAGGCGCGTATCATACAGTCAGCTACTTAGCTGGGGAGCGCTTGGTTGCACATTCCTACTGTATATTGTAGCTCCGATGGTTTTAGCAATAATAGAAATGCTTGGTCAATTACTTTAATCATTGAGTATAATATAAATAACATAATTGGAGATGATGAGAAAGAGGAAGGAAGTAGGTTACATGGAAGATAGGTAATAAGGCCTAAAAACAAGCATTCGATAGTAAAAGAGAATAAGTTTAGTTTGTAATGAAAAGTAAAATTTAACATGGAGGGATACTCAGAATGAACAAAAAGATCATTACAATCGCAGAGATTGTCTTTGCACTAATCTTCGTAGTGTTACTGGCAGTCTTCATGGCAACCATCAACAGCAAGGGCAATAGTGCCAACAACCAGCTAGTTGACACACTTGAAGCCACAGACAGTTCAAATGTTAAGTCCTATCCTAACGGTGGCATTGTTAAGGGATCTACTGTTGGGATGGCATTAGATCAGATTAGTAGCTTAGCAGGTGATATAAACACATTTAAAATCATGGTGACTACTAATGATTCTGATGATTCAGGTGATATAGAGACAGTATATGATAAAAAAACAAGTTATAATATAACTAACACTAAGGATGACAAATACATTAATCCAAAAGCAGATTTTAAGTGCTGGCATGAAATAAATGCTAATGGCATAATTACTGGATTGGTATTTGCACAGGATGGCACAGCTGACTTCAGTGTTAAAACTAATCCATATGACAATAACGATACAATACCTACAATACCTTAAACACTATTAATAATATAATTAATGGGGGAATAAATTGTTATGAACAAAAAGATTATTACAATCGCAGAGATTGTCTTTGCACTGATTTTCGTGGTACTGCTTGCAGTATTTATGGCTACTATTAATAGTAAGGGCAATAGTGCTAATAATCAGTTAGTCAACACCCTGGAGTCTACTGGTACTACTTCTCTTCAGAACTATGACGGCAAGGATGTTAAGGGTTCTACTGTTGTGACCGCTCTTGACAACTATAAGTCAATTGGTGAAGAGCTGAAGCTAACCATGGTGGTTTCCACAGCAGCAGATAAAGATGGTTATGGCGAGAAAGTAACCGGTGCAAATGGAGAACATGCAGGCTTTTTGTATGGTTATAATAAGGATGGGGATGAGCTTCCTGCTTATTCAGCAACTCCAGAGCAGAATAAGTATATAAATCAGTCTGCTAATTTCCATTGTGAGCTGGTTAAGAATGACAATGATGTTGTAATTGGTATTCATTTCGTACAGGATGGTGCAGATTGCCACAGCTGTGGTGACTAATCAAATAATCTAAACTCACTAAGGGGTATGGGGTATAGGCCCCATACCCCTTTTAAATTATTAGGCAGGTGAAATTTGCATGGATAGAAAGATAGTAACAATAGCAGAAATAGGGTTTGCACTTGTATTTGTAATGATATTATCCTTCATATTCTATAACATCTATGGATATAGTAACGACTTAAACTTGGATGTAGAGACAATGCAGGAAGTAGTAAATGAGGCGGACCTAGCTCCCTATGATAATAAGACAGTCTCAGGGGATACTGTAATGAGCACCATTAACAAAATGAAAGAAGCCAAAGGCGGGCTTTCAATGAGTTATGGTGTATGCAATGGGAGTACAGCCACAGCATCCAATTGGCAGTTTTATGGCTATGGGGCATTGAAGTATGCAAGCGGAGAGGGCAATCCAGCATACTACGCTGATGGAGATGAGGCGGATAACATATATGTGATAAGCCCATCATCTAGTTATACAACACATGATACAAGCTTACTTCCAAATGAAACTGGATACATAAGTCCAGTTGATACTTATACATCTCAACTTGTATTCAATCAGAATGGTGTACTTGTTGGAATGGTCTTCATAAAGTAATTATTAAAGCATTATCAAGGGAGAGATAGTATGAGTAATAAGATAGTAAGCCTTGTAGTGACAATATTCATGTTGATGATGTGCATGTTGGCATTGCTAGTTTTAAACACAACAAATTTAAAACAGAGCCAAAACATAGCAAATTTGAGGGCGAACAATTCCATACTATCTACAGATGGTGAAATTAGTTCTGAAAGTGAGTTTGTTGCAAGAGGTTCTTCAGTATTGTCATGTATCTCTGGATTGGATATAGTAGACAGCAGACTCTCAGACGGAGAAAAGGTTTATACAGTAGATAGAGAACACGAGCTAAACGGTGTATTAGTGCCTCAGAGCGTTTATTCTGTAACATACAATGGGGCAAGTACATCCGTTTCTGATTTGTTAAACAACATAGACATGAATAAATATTACAGTATAACTTATGGAAGCGGAACAGGAATAGATGACCCCGACTCCATAACTGTTAATATAACAGAGTTTAATACTGAGGGGTGAAAAGATGAACAATAAACTCTTATCAATAGCCAGTATTATATTTGCAATAATCTTTGTTGCAATATTTATGGTTGTTTGGGGAAACACAAGGGATATAATTCAAACGGAAGCAAATGAAATGGATGCACTGTATGCTAGTGAGTATGACTTCGATATAGCAACCTTTAATGACAGGGTTGTTAGCAATGATACACTTGTGAACTTAGCATACAACATAGCAGACTCTGGTTATTCTCAGTCAGTAAAGTTGAAATTCTATGAGGACAATGGTGGTACACAAGCACTTATAGGAAACGACGCAACATATAATAATTATTCTGCTGTTCCAAGTGAATTAAGGTTAGCTTTAGAGCGTATAGACAGTGACGGAAATGACCAAGTCAGAGTAACATTAACAGCAACCAATGAAAATGGTGTTATAGATGGATTGTTGATAATGAATGACACCTAATTAACTGGAGGAAATACAATGGGTAATAAGATAGTAACAATAGTTACATCCTTTATAACACTTATGGTATTTGTATTACTCGTGGCATTCATATCAACTGACAGTCAGATTGATGAGTCACAGCAAAGGATACAAGAGTTTACAGAGACAGTACAATATAAAGGGTGTATTACATCTGTCTCTTATACACATCTGACGCTGCCGACGATCGCATAAGTGTAG
>ENA-OYWJ01000792-OYWJ01000792.1-human-gut-metagenome-genome-assembly--contig:-NODE-792-length-13577-cov-4.666248_pt1 | contig 13577 bp, 10 predicted proteins | sample MGYA00244169_ERZ653395 | MGnify/ENA primary metagenome ERZ653395 (study PRJEB26926, sample SAMN06165120) | human gut metagenome | biome: ENVO:00009003; feature: ENVO:2100002; material: ENVO:00002003...
CAGTCGAGCCAGGTCCACGGCGGCTTCGGTATGTCCCGGACGGCGCAGAACGCCTTTCTGACGGGCTCGGAGCGGGTTGATGTGCCCCGGACGCCCCAGGTCGGAGGGTTTGGTCTTCGGGTCGGCCAGTGCCCGCAGGGTCGCCGCGCGGTCGTGGATCGAAACGCCCGTAGTGCAGCCTTCGCCCAACAGATCGACCGTCACGGTGAACGGCGTGCCGAGCAGCGAAGTGTTGTTCGGCTCCATCATGTTGAGTTCGAGCTGTGCGCAGCGCTCTTCGGAAAGCGGAGCACACAACACACCGCGACCGTTCTTGAGCATGAAATTGACGATTTCGGGCGTCACCTTCTCGGCTGCTATGATGAAGTCGCCTTCGTTTTCCCGGTCTTCGTCATCGACGACGATGACGATTTTTCCCTGACGGAAATCCTCGATGGCTTCTTCTATCGTATTCAGTACTTTTTCATTTTTCATGGTCTACTTTATTTTTTGTTTTTATGTGCGAAACGTGCGAATATCCCGGAGATCTTCTCCTTGATTTTCTTGAATTTTACGACGTACCAATCCACGTCGAGCAGCCCCGAGTCGTTCGTGGCCTTGTATGTGAGGTAGATGGCGACGGGCGCCAGTACGAAGGCCGAGAGCCACGTGCCGTAGAATGCCTCCCATGTACCCTCTTTGGCCATCTTTTCGCCCGAACTGCTGATAATGTAGTAGATGACGAAGAAGATGACCGAGATTACGATCGGCATACCCAGACCGCCTCTGCGGACGATAGCGCCCAGCGGTGCTCCGATCAGGAAGAAGATGATGATCGTCACCGGAAGCGCCAATTTCTTGTGCCATTCGACCTTGCTGCGGTAGAGCTGGTTGAGCGCATTTTTGGCCTGCGATTCGTCGAACGAGAACATAGACCGGGAGTTGCGTGCGGCTGAAACGGCCTGGCTCCAGATTCGGTCCTTGGAGCGCAGGTCGAGAGTCGCCAGGGAGTCGAGGGCATCCATCGGCCTGAAATCCCGTTTTTCTACGACCACCGAATCGTTTCGGTCGGTTATGACGGTCGTATCCCGCACGAAGATACGCTCCTTGAGCAACGGGTCATAGGATCGGGTCGTCGCCGAATTGACCTGCTGTGTCAGCGTGTCGATTTCGTATTGCAGCTCGGAGATGTTTTTGGTCTGGGCGTTGTTGAACAGATCGGCATCCGTGCGCTGCATTTCGAATCCCGAAATGGAAATATTGGCTTTCTGAAGCTCGAATTTATTGCGTTGCAGGGAACTTTTGTTGTACCACTGACTCGAATTTCGGGTCTGTTCGTAGCGTTCGCCGTTGAAGAGCGTGATCTCCAGAAAGCGCTTGTCGTCCGAGAGCCGGATATAGCCCGAATCGGCGACGGTCGTGGTCATATTGCCCGATGCGTTGCGGTTGTCGTAAATCAACACGTCGGTCAGCAGCCCTGTTTCCTGATTCTGGTGTCCGACGCGGATGCTCATGCCGTCGATGCCGTTGAAGAAGAGCCCGTCCTGAAACTCGAGGGTCTGGTTCATCTGGCGAATGTCGTATATCGTACGGAAAAATTTTTTGTTGGCGTATGGCACTAAGTTGTTGGCGATGAAGAAACTGCCGACAGCCAATATACTTACGACCACGAGCAGCGGCCTCATGATCTTAGGCAGCGACATCCCCGCCGACTTCATAGCGAGCAGCTCGTAGTTTTCGCCCAGATTACCCATGGTCATAATGGCCGCCAGCAGCGTGGCGAGCGGCAGAGCCATCGGGATCATGTTGATCGTGGCGTAGCAGAGCAGTTCGATGATCGTACCGGGATCGAGTCCTTTGCCGACCAGCTCGTCGATGTAGCGCCACAGTACATTCATCATCAGCACGAACATGATGATGAAGAACGTCAGCACCATGGGTCCCAGATAGGACTTGAGAACGAGTTTATAGATGGTTTTCATCGGCGCGGCGGCGTTTTTTGACGAGCAAAGTTAGCAGTTTTACTAAAATAAGCGTAACGGTCAGGGTAAATATTATGGCCGCACCGGGCGAAACTTCGAAATTGTAGCTCAGGGCGAGTCCCGCGAGGTTCCCCGCGACGGCGACGGCTGCGGCGGCCGGTGCGAGCGTGCGGAAGGATTTGGTGAACGTATTGACGATCGTTACGGGAATAGTCAGCAGCGAGATCAGCAGCACGATGCCCATGATGCGGATCGAGAGTACGATCGTGACGGCGATGAGTGCCGACATGGTATAGGAGATTAGCCGGGTCGGGATTCCCTGGCTGCGGGCGAAGTCGCGGTCGAAGGCGACGTACATGACCGGACGCAGCCAAAGGAGCGTGCCGACAATTACCACGAGCGTCAGAACGGCGAGCGCCTGGACATCGGTGCGGGTGACCGTTACGATGCTGCCGAACAGGAAATTCGAGAGGTCGCCCGATGTGTAGCCCGGGCGCAGGCTCATGAACAGTACGCCGATGGCCATACCTACCGACCAGATGATGCCGATGGCCGAATCCTCCCGGATACGGCCCCGGTCGTTGGCCCATTCGATCCCCAGTGCCGAGAGGACGGCGAAGACCATCGCACCCAGAATCGGATTGATTCCGAGGTAGAAAGCGATGCCCAGTCCGCCGAACGAGGAGTGCGTGATGCCGCCGCTGAGGAAGACCAGCCGCCGGCAGACGACGTAAGTGCCGATGATTCCGCACGTAATGCCCGACAGGATGCACGCCCAAAAAGCGTGATTGAGGTAGCTGTATCGGACAAGGTCGTTGAAAAACTCCATGGTGCGGTAATCATTAGTTTGCAAATTTACGGATTTTTTACAAAAAATAGAACCGGGAGCCGTTTTATATCGCAGCAACCGTATTTTGTTCCGTCCGATTTGCGGGGCCCGTGCCTTGGTTGCCGCAGAGAGCGGTATCGGTCGGAAGACAGGCTGTGCATACACCGGAATTCGTATGCTTTTTGGTGAAAGACATTAAAAAATCGAATATTCGGTGCGTCATATCATTTTTTTTCGTATATTTGAATACGAATGCTTGTTCATAGGTTCTTCGGCATTCGCAAAACCAATCTTTAATCTCTTAAATTTTTACATTTATGCGTACATCTTTATTTCTCGGTTTGACCGGATTGGCATTGCTGGCAGCGTGCGGACTGTCGGGGTGCAGTGATGACGGTGTCGAAAACAAAGACCCACAACTCCCCCCCCCACAGTTGATGTCAGCGTAGATGAAGTAAATCGTACAACGGCTTCATTTACAATCAATACGAACAATGCCTCCGACTATGTCTATGCCGTATTGCCGGCCACAGAAACGATCGCCGATGCGGAGGCGCTCTTCGAAAGAGGACCTGTCCGTTATTTCGAAGGAGAGAAAACAGTAAAGGTCGATCTGAACGATCTTGCCGGCGACACGGAATACAATCTTTATGTTGCGGTACGCAACATCAATCCTTTAGTTTACAGCGATCTCGCTTCCGAGGTGATCGACACGCATGTTCCCTATACCGAGATGATTACGCTCGAAAGTGTCGGACTTACCTCTTTCTCCTACCATATCATGAAGCCCGAAGGGGTGACCAAGTACAAGCACGTCTGTCTTTCGAAGTCCGACTACGATTACATCGTAAGTTTAATCGGAGGAAGCCTGCATTCGTATGTAAGTGCTTTCGGTGCGGAAGCGACCGAGGATCAAACCTATAATTTCGATACCACTTTCTTCGATATCGTCGATTTTCGTCAGGATATCTATTCCGACATGGAGTTTATCATCATTGCCGGTGAAGTGGACGAGAATGGCCAGGTCGCAGAGTCGGCTGTGAAGTCGCTCCTCTTCAAAACCAAGAAGGCCGGTGTCGCGCCTTACGACTTCGAGGTTTCCGTGGGTAACATCGGTTCGATGACGGCCGATATTGCCATCGAGCCGGAGGAGGGAATCGAGCGTTTCCGCTATTTGGTTGCTTCTCGGGCAGATTTCGATTATACCGCTTTCGAGGGAGAGGCTTCCGTGCGTCGCATGATCATCGGCCACTGGGACGATCTTACGAACGAGAGTACGAAGGCTATCACCGTCAATGCGACGGGACTCAAACCCAATACCGAATATCAGGTGGGTATCGTGGGCTTCGACAAGGAGTTGCGCGAAAAGGTTCTGCTTTACGACTTCACGACGGGAGAGCCTACAGGCCCCAAACCGACTTTGGCCGTCGAAACACAGACTGTCGAAACTCCGTGGAACAAGGCCGCTTTCAAGGTCAATGCGACTTATGCGGTAGCGATGACGGCCGGTGTTTTCCCGAAGGGCTCCATCGACGAAGTGCTCGGCCGCCCCGGTAATGAGAATCTTACGGCCGGCGATGTCATTTACAACAACGGTACGCAGCTTACCGAACAGGAGGTGGCTGCGGCTATGAGCGAAGAGGGACTTGTCATCGAGAGTGGAGAGCTGCTGCCCAATACCGAGTACGAGTTCGGCGTTTATGCGGCCAACGCAGAAGGTGTGGGCGTTTCCGAAATAGTGGAGTTCACCACCCTTTTACCGCCGCAGCAAGGCGGGGAGCTGCGTGCGAAGCTGCCCGGCAAATACACTGCGACGACCAAAGACAGCAACGGTGATCCGGTCACTTTCTCCGTTACCATCGCTACGGGTGTGAACGAAGCTACCGAGAAAGCCTATTCCGATCTGAACCGTCTGGTCGTTCTGGGCTTCGCGCCGTGCGGAGTGGATTATGCCAGCCCCGAAGAGCTGCTCGCCAACGGCTGGGCAGCGACCGAAGAGGAGGCCAATGCGAATTACGGGCCGAAGTGGTTCATCGAGTTCACCAGCGACGAAACGATTTCGACGAGTCTGCCTGTGAACAACGAACTGGATTACACGATGTTGAATTTCGATGGTAAGCAATACTATTTCCACGCTTTCGCCAAACGTCCGACTAGCGACCGCTATACGGATGCGGTACGCAGCTTCCCTGTCGAGGTGTCGGATGATCTGACAGTGACGATCAAGAAGTTGGTCGAAGAAACCGATTACGGTACCTTTACCTACTATCCCGGTGTGTTGTCGGGTACGAGTCAGTGGTGGGGCGACATGGTGTTCGCAGCGTCGGAAGAGATCGTGCTGAAGCGCGATGCCGATCAGGGGCCCGAGCCTGCTGCCGTGAAGAGCGTGCGACATCTCTCCATGCCCGAGCGCGTGACCGTAAACCTCGGAGCGTCACCTGCAGTGGACAACCGTCGAGCTGTGGCTGAACGATTGATGCGTTAATCCTAAAAAACTTGTGTTATGAAGAATTTATTCGGATGGATGCTGGTCGTACTGCTGGTGCTGACGGCCGGCGTGTCGTGCAGCGACGATGAAGAGCTTCTTGCGGGCAATGGAATCGCCGATGCAGCCTGGAGTGCCGAAAACCAGGTCGAGATCGAAGGCGGGGTGCTTAATTACACGTTTGCCGCCGCAAGCGATTGGACTGCCCGGAGTTCGGCTGACTGGTGCGAAGTGCAAACCGGTTCGGGTATGGCGGGCGAATCGTTGCTGCGTCTGAAAGTTGCCAAAAATACCCGGGCCGAAGCTCGTTCCGCGACGATTACCGTCAGTGTGTGGGGATATGCTTCGCCGGTTTCGTTCGTGGTGAAGCAGGGCAAAGGATTAATTGAGCAGGGGGACGGAAAATACCGCAGCGTGAACGAATGGGTTGCCGAGTACATGAAGAGCCGTTATCTCTGGAATCGTGCCATCGAGAATGTTTCGCTCGATTACAGTCTTTGTTATGACTTCTTTTTCTTCTCGATTCTCGACGGTGTAGCCGCTCAGGACGAGGTGAACCGCGAAGACGGTCATTGGCAGGGGCAGAAACGTATGTATTACTATTCGCGTTTGGAAAGCGATGCGCCTCTGTCGCGTACTCCCGGCGAGGCGTATGTCGGTTCGGGTATCTATCTGTTGGATGCGACCCGACTCGGGGACGATTATATCGGAATTGTGGTCATGGTCGTCATCCCCGGAACGCCGGCTGCGGAAGCCGGTCTCGTGCGCGGCGACTTCATCACGGCGGTCAATGGCGAGGAGGTGACCGAAAGCAACTATCAGAGTTTGGGCCGGGCCGTGTACGACGGTGCGGTCGATGTTACGGTGAACAGTGTCACGTGGACCGACAACGGGACTACTCCTGTGCTTACCCCGAAAGGGAATGTGCAACTCGGAAGTGCGACCTTCACCAGTCCGGCTATCTATATGGATAAAGTGGTCGAAATCGAAGAGTCGGACAAGAAGGCCGGTTATCTGCTCTATATGGGCTTCGATGTCGATTACGATGAGGAGTTGATAGCCGCTTTCGACCGTTTCCGTGCACAGAATGTCACCGACCTGATCCTCGATCTGCGTTACAACAACGGTGGCGATGTGCTTTCGAGTACTGTGCTCGGTACGCTTATCGCAGGTGAGGCGTACAAGGGACAGCTCTATGCTCATATGACGTTCAACGAGGACCGCACGGAGGCCGGAGAGAGTGGCGACTACAAGATCGGCGTCAAGGAGACGTTCGAAAGCGTGTACGAACCGATCGAAAGAGCCTTGCAACATGCTTTGGGCTTGAAGAAAATCTATGTCCTTGTGAGCGAAACGACTGCTTCGGCGAGCGAAATGGTCATCAACGGTCTGCGCGGCCTTGATATTGAGGTCAATCTTATCGGGATGCCCACTAACGGTAAGAACGTAGGTATGGAAGGTGTGGTCCGCTCGTTTCACAATTACGATTTCCTGCTTTTCCCCGTTTCGTTCTATATTGAAAATGCCAAGGGCTTCCGGGATTACTCGGATGGCTTCACACCCGATGTCCAAATCGATGATTCGGCGATTTATCCGGGTGAATTCGGTACGATGATGGATCAGCTCGGATACCTTGCCCTGCAGTGGATCAAGACCGATAACAAACCGCAGTTGCCGTCCGCCATGCACACGCGCGGCAGTTGCCGGTCGATGAGATCTTTCGGCGATCTGTGGGAAAACCGGCCCGTACAGCCTGTGGGCGGAGCCGTGATGCAACCCGTGAGAGAGGAGTAGATCGCCCTGTTTTGATGTATGTCGCAGGGGTGCCCGTTGCAGGGCGCCCCTGCTCTTTTATCCGGACGTGTGTGTGATTTTTGCCGATAAAATGGTCGGATTCGCATAGTTTTTCGTACTTTCGCTCAAATTTACAGCAGAAATATGCAGCGACGCAGAGTCAATTTTCACACCTTGGGCTGCAAGCTCAACTTTTCGGAGAGCTCTACCCTCGCCCGTGAATTCGAAGCGGGCGGCTTCATCCGGGTCGGGGTTTCGGAAGCGGCGGATATTTCGGTCATCAACAGTTGTTCTGTGACCGAACATGCCGACAAGAAATGCCGTAACCTGATCCGTAAAATCCATCGGCGCAACCCGGCGGCGATTATTGTCGTCACCGGTTGCTATGCCCAGCTCAAACCGCAGGAGATCGCCTCGATCGAAGGGGTCGATCTGGTGCTGAGCAACAACGACAAGGGCGAACTTTTCAGGCGTGTAGCGGCTCTTGCGGGCAAGGGGCCCGCACAGTTCACCAGTTGCGACGCGGAGGAGCTGACCAATTTCTTCGCCGCCTTTTCGAGCGGCGACCGTACCCGCGCGTTCCTGAAAGTGCAGGACGGCTGCGACTATAAGTGCGCCTACTGTACGATCCACTATGCGCGGGGCGCCAGCCGCAATATGCCGATCGCCGATCTGGTGAAGGAAGCCGAACAAATCGCCGCTGCGGGACAGCGGGAGATCGTCATCACGGGGATCAATACGGGCGATTTCGGACGCACGACGGGTGAGCGGTTCATCGATCTGCTGCGGGCCCTGAACGAGGTCGAAGGCATCGAACGCTACCGTATATCTTCGATAGAGCCGAATCTTTTAACGGATGAGATAATAGCGTTTTGCGCTTCGTCACCTAAATTCCAGCATCACTTTCATATCCCGCTTCAGAGCGGTTCGGACAGCGTGCTTGCACGGATGCGCCGCCGCTATACGACCGAAAAATTCGCCGAGCGGATCGAGGCCGTGCGGCGCCTGATGCCGGACGCCTTTATCGGGATCGACGTGATCGTCGGTTTTCCCGGTGAGACGGAGTCCGATTTCCGTACGACCTACGAGTTCCTGGAGCGCCTTGCACCGGCCTATTTGCATATTTTCCCCTTCTCGGAGCGTCCCGGCACGCCGGCCGTCGATTTTCCGGACAAAGTGCAGCCTTCGGTGGCTACACGGCGCGTGGAGGAGCTGGAAGAGCTTTGCCGCCGACTGCACGGCGAATTCTGCGCCCGGGCCGAAGGTACGACGGACGAGGTGTTGTTCGAGAGCACGATGCGGGGCGGGATGATGTTCGGCTATACGGGCAACTACCGCCGGGTCAAGGCCCCCTACGACCGGAGTCGGATCAACACGATTTGCCGGGTGCGGCTGGGGCGTATGGACGATGCGAACGATCTCGAAGGCGAAATCGTGGATAATTAGCGATTTCTTCGTATATTTGTATCAGGCGAAGGTTCGGGTGAATTTCGTTTCGGCATTCCGGCCGGATGCGGCCTTGCCTCCGGGCCGCATTGTATTTTGCGAAAATGGCCTGTATTTCGGGCGGGCGGCGGCTGGGCTTGCCGTACCGTCCGGTCGTTTTTGTAAGAACGAGTTGCGGTGTAGTCTGCCGGATTCGGCATTGGTTACGCCTTGAACTGTTTTTCGGAATACGGCTTGTAGCTCGGTAAGATTCAAACAAGTTTGCTTTTGCCCTTGCCTTGCATTATATTTGTTGCATCGCTCCGGATATGTTCGGGTGGGGGGACTGCCCTGCCGATACGGGCGGTTTGGGACGATTTTAACAGTTAAACGCGTATGACGGGAATTCGAAGAAGAATATCCATTGCTTTCTTGAGTATCGTCGGGTTGTTGTTCGCCTCGGGGATGATCTCTTTTTTCGAGCTGAGTCACTTGAGCTACGACACCGAGGAGATTTTGAAAGCCAACCAGCGGAATGTGGAGCTCGCCAAGGAGATGCTCGGCGCCGTGCATGATCAAAACGTGGCGATCGTGCATTTGGCGATCCTGCAAGATGCGAGTTACGATAGCCTGTGCCGCACGGGAATGCAGCGGTTGGAACATGCGGTGGCTACGGCCCAGAAAGGAGCGTTGGACCGCTCGGCGCTCGACTCCCTGACGGGTGCGACTACCGAGTTGCTGGTGCTGACCAAGATGTTTCTCGCGACCGAATCCCCGAAGGCAGGGGACGAGTCGGGAGAGGTGTGGTACAACGAATATTATGAAAAACAGTACGAAAAGGTCGTCACGGCGGTTCGGGACTATATGACTTCGACGCAGAGTTCGCTGGCTCCGCGGGCCGAGCAGCTCAAGAAAAACGCTTACCGGGCCGTTACTCCCGTGCTGATATCGCTGGTGGTGATGATCGCTACAGTGTTGATGCTCTTTTACTTTACGATGCTCTACTGTGTCAATCCGATCGTGGCGATGAACAAGGGGCTCGGACAGTATCTGACCTTCAGGATACCCTTTGCCGTGAAAGCCGAGTGTAAGGACGAAATCCTGGAACTCAAGGAAAAAATCGAGGCACTCGTCGCCATGCTGAAACAAAATAAAGCGTAGAGAGTCATGCGGGTCAATGTGATATTGCGATACGTGGGAATGATTATGCTGTTGTTGGCATTCTTTATGTTCGTTTCGGCAGGGATCTCCTATGTCAACCACATGGATTCCGCGTTTTACCCGTTGCTGCTCTCGGCTCTGCTGACGGCGCTGTTGGGGGGCTTCCCGCTCATTTTCGTGGAAAAGCAGGATCGGATCACCAATAAGGAGGGGTTTTGCATCGTGGTCGGTTCATGGTTGCTCGCCTGCGTCGTCGGTATGTTTCCCTACCTGATCTGGGGCGGTGAGTTCAGCGTGATAAATGCTTGGTTCGAAACTGTTTCGGGCTTTACGACCACAGGATCTTCGATTTTGCAAAATGTCGAGGCGCTGCCCCGGGGATTGCAGTTCTGGCGGATGTCCTCGACCTGGGTCGGAGGTATGGGCGTGGTGATGTTCGCGCTGGTGATCCTGCCTGCACTGGGTACCAGCAAAATGATGCTTTCGAGTGTCGAGATGTCCACCCTGGCCCGGGACAATTATCGTTACAGGGCTCAGATGGTGGTTCAGATCTTGTTGTTCGTCTATGTCGGACTTACGATATTTTTCACTTTCATGCTGAAATTCGCCGGAATGAACTGGTTCGATGCCGTATGTCATTCGATGTCGGCCTGTGCGACCAGCGGGTTCGGAACCAAAAATACCAGTGTCGCCTTTTACGACAGTGCGATGATCGACATGGTACTCATCTTCGCGATGGGTATTTCAGGCATCCATTTCGGTTTGATCTATGCGACCGTTACCGGTAAGCGCAACAATATTTTCCGTAGCGAAGTCACTTTGTTTTATCTCGGAATGTTGATTCTGGGAAGCCTGCTGATCGCCCTGAGTTTATATATCGCCGATATTTATCCTACGTTCAGGTCATCGCTGCGTTTCGCGTCGTTCCAGTTTGTTTCCGTGACATCGACTTCCGGCTTCGCTACGGCCGATTCCAGCCTGTGGACTCCGTTCGCAATTATTTTGCTGATACTGGGCTCGTTGATCTGCGCTTGTGCGGGTTCCACCTCGGGTGGTATGAAGGCCAATCGAGCATTGATGGCTCTGAAGATGCTTTACATCCGGGTGAAGCAGCAGCAGCATCCGAATGCCGTCATCCGGCTCAAGATGGACGGTGTGATTCAGGAAGCGGGCGTGCTGCATACGGTGTCGCTTTTCATCGTGGCCTACCTGCTTCTCATTCTCATCGGAACGATTCTCTGTACGCTTTTCGGCGTAGATCTGATGACCAGTTTTTCGGGGTGCGTGGCTTCTATCGGCAATGTAGGTCCGGGATTTGGAGGGGTTAATTCGATGGCCAACTACGGTGATTTGCCGGCGATCGTGAAATTTATCTTCACGGCGCTTATGTTGTTGGGACGTCTGGAGATATTCGGATTGTTGCAATTCTTGTTAATCAGATGGTGGAAATGATGTGGCATAAGTTATTGATCGGTTTATTTTTGACCTTCTCGGTCGTTATCGTGCGAGGAGCTTCCGACCCGGCGGGGCCCGGTATTCCTGCCCTGCAGTCGAATTCGGAATACGTTGCGCTTCGGGATCAGGACAGTCGGTTGCAGGTCCGGATCGACGAGATGCAGACCCGGATTGCAGGACTGCGTGCGATGCTGCGGGAAAATCCGGCCGCACAGGAGACTTACGGCGCTCAGATTCTCTCGCTCGAAAGCGAAATGCTCTCTGCCCAGGGACTCCGTACGCAGGTCGCGGCCCGGATCAACGCCATCGAGCAGGCTTGGCTGACCGAACATCCCGATTATGTTCCGGCGGCCGAAACGGAAAAATCTCTTATCACGCAGACTCCCGAATCGCAGCAGAGTCGGAATCTCGTGTTCAACGGTTATTTCCGTGAGAATCTTCCGGCACGTGATTACGAGGCTCTGCTCCGGGCGCAGCGCATGGAGGCGGAGGTGGCCGGATGTGCCGGGCGCCTGCTGGAGAACTACCGGCAGCAGACTCTTTTGAAGCAGCAGTACGATACCGTTCGTACGGAGCAGGCGGCTGTCGATCTTTTCGGTCGTTACCGCACGGTAGCCAACCTGGGCCGGGTTTTGCGGGATTCGCTGACGGCCGTATGGGGATATGTGTATGATAACAAGAGCTATGCTTACGATTATATCCTGGATAAGTTGAATTGCAGAGAACAGCAGGCACGCCAGCAGAAGGCGTTGGACGATGTGCGGCGGCAGATGTCTGCGGCCCAGGCCGAAGGGCTTGTCGATGCGCTCCCCGATTATTATATCCGGAAACGCTATTTGACGGATTATGAGCGGGAAATCGCCCGGCTGCTGGGGTTGGGACTTGCATCCGATTCCTTGAAGCGGGTGGCTTTACAGCTTCAGACGATAGATTTTCGTCTTCCGAAGCCGGAGATTACGGAACGCTATTTCCTCGATTACGAGCCGGTCGAATTTGTTGCGGGGCGCTATACGTATAAAAAGCCGATTCCGGACTGTCCTGTCTATGAGCATGGAGTGATCTACCGAATCTTGCTCGGGGAGTATAAGTACAAACAGAATATCTCCATTTTCCGTAACGCTTCTCCGCTCTATGTATTGAAGACCGACGTAGGGCGTTACCGCTATTTCGCGGGAGGTTTCGCGACCAAGGCCGAAGCCGTCGATGCACAGGAGTTGCTGCGGACGAAAGGATTCCGCCGTCCGGAACTGGCCGTGTGGTACGACGGGGAATATACCAATCTGACACGGACCCCTGAGGCTGAAATGGCCGTTTTCCGGGTGGAGATCTCCAGTGAGCAGAATCTGTCGGATGCCGTGAAGCAGGCGATCGCGCAGGCCGCTCCCGGCTGCGACCTGTCCCGCGTGGGGGCGGATCTTTTCGTCGTCGGACAGTTCGACAACAAGGCTGTCGCGGATCAGGCGGTTGCCGCGATTCGCGCCGCCGATCCTCAATTATCGGTAAAAGTGACGGAAATTGCTGAATAATCGAATTTTTTGCGTATCTTCACCCAAAAGAATGTAGGTCCGTATTCGGACGTATATCGGTGCATCGGGTGGAAATTCGGCCTGCGAACCGGTTACTCCGATCTTTTTCGGTAATTTTTAATGCTGTGAATATGTTTTTTATCGTTCTGCTGGTCTTTTTCGGGTTACTGTTTTTGGTGGCGGAGCTCGTCCTGCTGCCGGGCGTATCGATCGGGGCGATTCTCGCGTTGGTCAGCTACGGCGGTGCCATTTATATCGCTTTCCGGGATTATGGTCCTTTGGCGGGCGGAATCGTCGTCGCCGTGGTTCTCGTCCTTTCGTTCGTGGCGACTGTCGTTTCGCTGCGATCCAAAACCTGGCGCCGTTTCTCTTTGAAACAGAAGGTCGATTCCTCTGTGATGCCCGAACCGGTGCAGCAGAGTGTCCGTGTCGGAGATACGGGAATGACCGTTTCGCGCCTGGCCCCGATGGGCAAAGTGGAGATCGGCGGTAAGATTTACGAAGCCAAGTCCATGGACAGTTACATAGATCCCCGCCGGGAGGTAGAAGTCGTCGGCTTCGAAAATTTCAATATAATCGTACGCAAACACATTAAATAGATAAAAGATGGAAATCGGTATCATTGCATTAATCGTCTTCGTTTCGCTTTTTGCGATTTGGCTTATTTTTTACTTCATTCCCGTAGGCTTGTGGTTTTCGGCACTGGTGTCGGGCGTGCGGATCAGTTTGTTGCAGTTGATCTTGATGCGCTGGCGCAAGGTGCCGCCCTCGACGATCGTATCGTCGATGATCGAGAGTACGAAGGCCGGTCTGGAACTCAATCCCAACGAGCTCGAAGCCCACTATCTGGCCGGAGGTAACGTGACCAATGTGGTGCATGCGCTGGTGTCGGCCTGTCTCTTATACACATCTCCGAGCCCACGAGACTAGGCATGATCTCG
>ENA-OYWJ01000810-OYWJ01000810.1-human-gut-metagenome-genome-assembly--contig:-NODE-810-length-13317-cov-12.011838_pt1 | contig 13317 bp, 9 predicted proteins | sample MGYA00244169_ERZ653395 | MGnify/ENA primary metagenome ERZ653395 (study PRJEB26926, sample SAMN06165120) | human gut metagenome | biome: ENVO:00009003; feature: ENVO:2100002; material: ENVO:00002003...
TTACAGTCCTTTGCAATTTATGTTTTGGTATGACAGACCGGAATTCTACCAGGGAGAAGAAGAACTGGAATTTTGGAAAGCAATTCCGAGTGTATGGGATGACAGCCGCGCGTTAGATGGAGAGATTGGTGAATATATCGTTCAGGCACGTCGTTCGGGGAATGACTGGTTTGTAGGAGCAATGACGAATACGGAAGCCCGCACAATTACATTGACTACGGATTTTCTGGAACCGGGTAAGAAGTATATGCTTCACCTGTACGAAGATGATGACAAGCTGAATACACGAACGAAAGTACGCAGTACTCATAAGAAGATAAAGGCCGGGGATAAGCTTGTTTTGAAGCTCAAAGCGAGTGGCGGAGCCGCATTGCATTTCACTCCATTGGAAAAATAAATATGATAAATAATAAAGCAGTAGAAAAATATGTAGATGTCAATTCTGGTGATACGAGTATCATCACTGTTGAGCACAGGTCAGGAAACAAGAAGCGTGAGTTTTTGTTTGTGAACAAAAATCAGGGAAAGCATATACCCACTGAACCAATGAATGTAGTCGGGATGGTGTCAAAGCTAGCATTTAAGGTAAATGAAGGTATACCAGAAAATTCAGATGTATTAGTCGTAGGGTTTGCAGAAACTGCAACGGCACTAGGTGAAATGCTGTTCAATGCTTGCCCAAATGCAGTCTACTATCTTGAAACAACTCGTGAGGACTGTGCACCCTGTAAAAAGATGTTAGAGTTTAGGGAGGAGCACAGCCATGCTACTGAACAATACATCTATGGAGATATGAGTAGACTACCTCATTATGATTATATACTATTTGTAGATGATGAAATAAGCACTGGCAAAACTATACTTAACTTTATAACAGAGTTCGAAAAGCTTGGTAACAGTTGTAAGTACGGAGTTGCTAGTATATGTAACTGGCAAAACGCAGATGCAATAGCAAGATACAATGAGATGGGCATAGATAGGTTTATGCTAATAAGCGGGGAACTAGAGGACGCGGGCAGGAAGATGGATGTAGAGGTACTGCCCGATGAAAGGGAGTACGCAGCTAAAATGTGCTTGCTATCAAGGCAAGAGAGAGAATCAGTTAACATGGTTCACCTTGACTCATGGAATAACAGCAACAGGTTTATGCTGACAAGAACGGGTCATGGAAGGCTAATTGTGCAGGATACCGACCTAATATCTGATATGTGGCATGCTATTTTGAATATAGCAGATAAGCATAGTAAAGAAAGCATGGTAGATAGGTATAATAGCAAAGCACTATTTATAGGTACAGAAGAGTGCATGTATATACCAATTATGTTGGCATACTATGCAACAAGTATGTTTGGTGAGGTCTTAACACATTCCACAACACGTTCTTCGATTGATATTATCAAGGGTTGTGAGAATGGAGATATTAGAGAGGGTATAGTAAGCAAGTATAAACTGCATAGTGCATACGATTCTGACAGAAATACATATATTTATAATCTTGATAAATATGATTTTATCTTTGTTATTTGTGATAAGACAATGACAAAAGAGTTTGTAGACGATATGACATCAGCACTAGTACATATGGGTAATGATGCAAATGACATATTCTTTATTGAGGTTCAACCTAAGGGGGAATAATAAACAATGGCTAATAATTTGGTTAAGACCAGTTATAGTAAAGATGACGTTGTAATTTTGCTAAAAGACATAGGTGGAGAAATTAAGGAGATAGACACAGCAGACAGAGAAAAGTTAATACAGCAGGGAGTTCATTACAGTGAAATGCTACCTGTTGAGCACAAGCCATCTGATGAGTATATGCAGATTTATTACAAAGCACTGCATGATATGTCAGATAGGGTAGCATTGAACATAGCGGTACTCTCAGAGAGATTGATGAGTAAGCACAGGGGAGAATTTGTGATAATTTCACTAGCAAGAGCAGGGATACCGGTAGGCATCCTAGTTAAGAGATATGTCAAGATGGTTTACGGGTTAGACTTGCCACATTACGGAATATCAATTATACGTGGCAAGGGGTTTGATGAAAACGCACTGAAATATATCCATGATAAGCATGAGAAACTAATAGGAGCAGAGCATTTTCAGTTTTTAGACGGATGGACAGGGAAGGGTGCAATAACAAAACAGCTTAATGAGGCAGTTGAAAACATAAAGCGCAAGTACACGCAACTTGATTACTTGAGTTCAGATTTAGCAGTACTCGCCGACCCTGCAAACATCTGTAATATCTGTGGTACCCATGAGGACTATTTGGTACCAAACGCTTGCTTAAATGGTACAGTGAGTGGGCTGATTAGTAGGACAGTACTTAGAGATGATTTAATCAATGTAGCTGCAGGTGATTTTCATGGGGCAGTTTACTTTGAACAACTAGAAAATGTAGATAAGTCAATAGAGTTTATAGACACGATAACTGAGCATATTAAACATATAGCAACTAACAAAAGCAGAGCAGAACTAAACTATGCTATTGAGGAATCTAAGAAAATAGTTGGTGAGACTGGAATAGAGGTAGTAACCAGACTAGCAAATGAGTATGGTATCAATGATATCAACCTTATTAAGCCAGGTGTAGGGGAGACAACACGAGTATTACTTAGGCGCATGCCATGGAAGGTATTGATAGATACAAGCCATAGTAATGGAGAAATCAGTGAGGATATAGAACACATCATTAGGCTATGTAATGAAAAGGGTGTGCCAATTGATGAGCACAAGCTGGGAAATTATCAAGTATGCGGAATAATTAAAAATGTGAGCGCTGACGCATAAACTCACTATACAATGCTGTTATGGGGTTAGTACATAGATTTATACAATTAGATTAGGAGAAAAGAAACAAATAAATTTGGGAGGTATTGGGTATGAAAGTTCGCATAACAGCATTGATAATGAGTATACTTATAGCATCCGGGCTGCTGTCAGGTTGTATGCTAGACCCAAACGCAGAGATACCTAGCCCAGAGGAATTGAGGGAGAGTATAGGCATGTTTAAAGGCAATGACTATGAGCGAGCAATGAAATTATTGAGTGTTCAGAGGGATGGTGCAGATAATGCATCTGAAAACATAATGATTTCACCCTCATCTATAAGTACTGCATTGGGAATGGCAGCAAACGGCATGAGCGATGAGGTACTGGAAAAATACGAGGAATATACAGGAATGTCCCTCGATACAATCAATAGTACAAATAAATCACTGATTGATAGGATAAATAATGCAGAGTATATACAAGATGATAATGCAGCATTGATATCCGGAAACTCGAATGATACAAACCAGACAGTTATAGCAAATTCTCTTTGGGTAAATGATAAATATGCAAGCAGCTTAAATACAGATATCATTGACAAGATGGTAGATAACTATTCAGCTGTAGTAGAAGCAATTCCTCAATCTGGAGAGGGTGTTGATAGAATAAATCAGTGGGTTAGTGATAGCACTAATGGAATGATAAATTCTATTGTATCAGAGTTAAGCGATAAATTTGCAGCACTAATAGTCAACGCTCTATATTTCTGCGATACATGGCAAGAGCCATTTGACTTAGTGAATGATGGAATGAACGATCTATACCAAAATGATGGTACATTTAAATTATCAGATGGTACAGAGATAGACGTAGAGATGATAGGAACAACAAATGGGATGTATGTAAGAAACTCACAGGTTGAAGGGTTCACAGTAAAATATACTAATGGTGCTACATTTATGGCAATTAAGCCATTGGAACAAAATAAAGGCATTAAGGATATAAACATAGAGGATATAAATATATCAACATTATTAAAGAGCAAAACAGATGAGTACATATTGATGGCTTCAATGCCAAAGTTCAAGTTTGAGTATCAAACATCCCTGATAAATACACTGAGTGAGATGGGATTACGGAGTTTATTTGCTGAGGACTCCATGGATAAAATATTAGATGTTCCTGAACATGTAGGTATATCAGATATTGTACATAAAACAGCAATAGAGTTAAATGAGTATGGCACGAAGGCATCAGCAATTACAGGTGTAACAATGGGTATGGCAGCAGCTGTGGAGATTGAGGAGCCAGAAATAAAATATGTTGTCATGGATGAACCTTTTATATTCCTAATTATAGATGAAGAAACACAGAGCATATTATTTGAAGGCATTGTAAACAATCCAAAGTAACTTGAAGTTGTTAAGTTGTAAAGGAGAATTAAAATGAATTACATTGTGCTTGGTGCAGCAAGTGAGCCATACCAGAAGAATGGGACATGGTACCAGAGGTACAGAGTACAGAACCCGGTGACAGGTATCGTGGAGGAAAAGGAGTATTGGCATAACGGTCAGACCTGGATACTAGTTGAGAATTACGGAGCAAGCGGGGGTGTGCAGGATGGACCTATCGGACCTGCTGGAGATACTAGCAGATGGAGTGGAAATAGCAACGGATATAGTGGAGGCTATACGCAAGCGCAAGGACAAGTCCAATTCCAAGGAGGACAAGTCCAAGGACAAGGAACAGCAGGGACACATAAAATAGACCTAGTAAAGAGTATACCAAACACAGCAGCCGGAATAAATCTAAAGAAGAGTGTAGTAAATCTAGATAAGTGTTTAGTTGACCTCAGTAAAAAGTCAGGAATCAACATGCAGGCACATACAGCACGAGTAGCCATTGTGATGGACTTCAGTGGCTCAATGACTAGACTGTATAGAAATGGGGACGTACAGGAGGTACTAAATCGTTTGGTACCTTTGGCATTGAGGTTCGATGACAATGGCGAGTTGGATTTCTGGCTTTTCCATTCAAGCTACAGAGAGTTAGAGAGTGTGACACTTAATAACTTTGAAACATACATAGACGATGTAGTGCTACAGTGCAGTGAGAGATTTGGAGGCACTCAGTATGCACCAGTTCTTGAAGCAGCATATAGGAGATACTTCTCTTACGGTCAGCCAAACACACCAGTATTTATGATATTCATAACTGATGGTGATAATTCTGATAAGGGAGCAACCAACAGAATTATTAGAGAAGGTAGTACACAGCACATGTTCATACAATTCGTAGGAATTGGTGATTCATACTTTGATTACCTTGAAAAGCTAGATGATTTAACCAAAAGAGCACATGACAACACAGGGTTTATCAAGGTATCAGATTTTAAGAGATGGTCAGATGAGCAACTATACAGTAAACTGTTAGAGCAATACATACCATGGCTAAAAGAGGTAGGAAGGCAATAAAGAGGGTACAGAATTGAAAAAGCATAGGTACAAGGAGATTTTAGGAATAGACCTTGACAGGTCGCTTATATACTCAGGAAATTTTCTAAACGAACACGGGTATAATGGGGATGTAATAGAGGTCGAAAAGACAGCTACAAATTCTTCATACATAACTACAGAGGTGCTATCAACAATCAGAGATACCGTAGATAGCAGGAGAGATTTGCTGATAGTACCGGTAACAAGTAGAAATATACAGCAATTTAACAGAATAAACATACCAGGTGTAAATTTCAAATATGCAATAACAACTGGTGGTGGCAAGATATTTTGTAACGGGTGTGAGGATATCAGTTGGAACACACTGATTGATGACCTGATAGACATAGATAGCATGGAGTTGTTGCTATCAGATATGAGAAGATTACAAGGTATAGAGGTTGAGCCTTCAGTTGTAGATGGGGTATATATCTATACAAAGTTAAGAAATCCAAGTGTGTGCATGGATGAAATCGAGCAGCTAAAAACAAAATACAGCGAGATTTTTGATATACACATGGATAAAAAGAAGGTTTACGCGACGTTTCGTAAGATAAACAAAGGTGAAGCATTGAAGTACTTAGCAAATAAGCTAAGAGTACCGATGATTTCAGCCTTTGGAGACAGTGAGATGGATACACCCATGTTCGCAAAAGCAAATAACATTTATATTCCATCTCATAACACAATATTAAACCTAGGGCCACATCATGGGCAAGTGCATCGTGTAACAGGTTTCGCAAACAGTATGATTGAAGTGATATCAAATGTAAAGTCTAGATTGGACAGTTTGGTTTAGGAATAAATATAATAGCATGAGTTATAACGGGTATGATGCTATTCATACCCGTTATTTTATACCTTTAAATATTTGGAGTCAAATATTAAAAATGTAAAAGGACGATTGGTGTGATTGGTATGCATGGTAATTTTAAGGTGTACAATGATATAAACCATGACAACTTTGAAGATTTACAGCAGCAATACTTTGAGGCAGATTTAAGGGTGCTTGTACCTGTAAATTCTCCAGATATGGCAGAGGTTAGGCAAATAGAGACGGTGGCACAATCACTTGATAACATAACAGTTGAGTCCATTACTCTTGATATATCAAATATATTTGGCATAAATAATAGTGACATAGCATCTAAACTATTATCAGGTATAATGAATGTAGCGCCTAGCAAAAGCGCAATAAGGTCAGCTTACATAAAAGAGCTATACTGGTTAAAGACAATTTATCCAGAGAGGCTGCTGGGTGGGTACAATATATACTATAGTGCACCAATAGATAAATATATGGTACAAGTACTCTATTTGCTTAGTACAGTTGGTAATAATGTAACAATAGTTGATTGTGATTATACTCAGAGTAAGTATAAGGGTACAGAGGGGTATTTCAGCATAAGTAATAAGCTAGAAAAGCTTCAATTAGATACTAAGCCTAAAAGAAGTTTTGATGATATACTTAAGATGCTTCGTATTGAAGATGAGAAAGAAACAGAAAAATTTATAAAAGAGGCTGGGGCTACATTTATAATTCATACAGATAAAGAAGGTAAACTAAGGCAAGCACTTCAAGAGTGCTTCAGGGCAAATAGGAACTGGATTAAATTCTATGATGGTGGATTACAGAACCCATCATATCAAGAGGTAGCTAGGGTTCCCAGACCAGACGCAAAATCTATAGATTCACTCCTAAGTAGAATAGGACCTCATATGTTTGCTAAGAAGGCAGCTATAAGCAATAAAGCAGCAGAGTATATAAAGAAAACGATTGCTGCAGAGAGCAATTTGAATAAAGCAATTAACACTTTGATTGAATTTATTTGCATATATAATAGAGAGAATACTGATATTAAGATAGCAATATTCTTAGGAAACTTTGGTAGGACAGAGGAGATTTATGCTGGGTTCTTATTAAGTATGGGCATAGAAATAATTGTAGTAGACACAGAAGGAACACAGAGGCACGACAGCAACATATTTAATGTCATAGAACTTGATACAGTTGAGACATATAGGAAACTAGATAGCAGAGGATATGAGACAGTTGGATTCAGAGCAGAGCAAGAAATAGGTAGAGTGTTGTATAACGGAGACACACCGGGGCTGTATAGAGACAGGCAGTTCTCGACATGCAGCATAGTTGAATTAAAGACAACAATAGATGAGATGCTAGTTTACTGGGATGCAGAGATGATGCTTAGGCCATCATTTGAATCAGACGGGCAATCAGTGAAATCTCCAGTCTTTATGTCAATACTATCTGGTGTGGGGAGTGATTATACTCAAACCATAAATAAGTTGGTTACAAGGCATACAATACAAGTCAGAGGTGTTGAGAATGTAACAGCCAATAAAAAAGATACAATGATTATAAATCATAGTGCAGTTATAAATAACACTACATTTAGTGAGCAAAAGCCAATATATAAGAATGGAAAAATTGATATTGACACAATAGTTGGGTACAAGACATTCACATACAGGCATTTAGATACCGGAGTACAGTTCCATATACTATCTAAAATAAAAGAGTTAGTGGAAAATAAGTTAATTAGGCATCCAGAAATATCAGATGATAAGTTTGTAGACTTAGTTCTAAATATTGGGTTAAACCTTAGTGATGCAATACAACAGGAGTTACAGTGGTATGACTTCACAAAGAAGTCACCTAAAATGGTTATAATAAGTACAGGTACTGAAATATTAGACCTTGAGGGTTCCATTTTAATAGAGCTTCTACATCTTATGGGTTGGGATATAGCTTTTGTGGTTCCAACTGGATACAATATAGCAGGGAACAATCTTAGACCTGAATCTTTGCAGAAACACATCTTAGGTGAACCTAATTTTAACATGGCAATACCAGAGCTCAGGCCACTAGAAAATGAGACTAAGGCAGAAAAGAAAGGTTTATTCAGTAGATTATTTGGATAAGAAAGGTAGAGGTGTAAAATACATGAAGTTTGACACACAGCCAATTCCAGCAAATAACACAGAGCAAAATGGGATACAGCCTATGGCAACTGGGAGTGAAACAGGAGAAAAAGCAATAAGTCTTGTTAAGTCTGATATGCAGACAGCCGTTGTTAAAACTGAGAACAGTCTTGCATCAGCAAGGGACAGGCTAAAGCAGGAGATGGTAGCATCCGGTGAAGCAAAAAGACTCTCAGATACATTGTCTGTGACGAATCCACAGTCTATTATTGACTTTGGTAAAGCTATCTCGGAGACAATGAGCCAGTGTGCAGATGAAATTTTAAGAAGGCAAGACTCAAACACACTTAATCAGACATCAACAATGATGTCAACATTAAGTAAGATAATGGACAAAGTGGACATGCAGGAACTAGATGAGGTACCTAAAGAGCCTGGGTTCTTTCAGAAAATCTTTTCTAGTGCACAAAGCAAATTAGACCAGCTAATGGCAAAGTACAATAACATAGGCAACGAGATTGAAAAGGTGTGTATAGAGCTTAGGACCTATGAATCTCAGATAGAGCAATCTAACTCAGACCTGGATAAGCTGTACGAAAATGGTGTAGCCAACTACAAGGAATTGCTAAAATACACCATAGCTGGAGAGTGTGCATTAGAAGAGATAGCAGCATACAAGCAAAGTTTACAGGGAGCAGACATGAGTAATCCTGAAGTGGCATTGCAACTCAATAGTATTGAACAGGCAGAGCAGTTGTTGCAACAAAGAGTGCAGGACCTAAGAATGGCAGAAACAGTGGCACTTCAGTCTCTACCGATTATAAAGTCAATGGAGTTTGGTAACCTGAACCTTGCTAGAAAGATAAATAGTGCATTTGTTGTAACAATACCTGTCTTTAAAAATGCAATAGCTCAGGCTATTCTAGCTAAGAGACAGGCTATGCAAGCTAAGGCCATGCAGGCATTGGACGAGAAAACAAATGAGATGCTACTGAGAAATGCACAAAATGCAGCAAATAATATGAGATTGACTTCCCAGTTGGCTGGTAGCTCTTCTATTAAAGTAGAAACCATTGAACAGAGTTGGCAGACAATTATGGATGGCATAAAAGACACCCAGGCAATTCAGGTGGAGCTAGCTAAACAAAGGCAGCAAGACAAGGCAAGAATTGAAGAAGTCAATAGAAAATTCTTACAGCAGATACAGCAGAGATAAAGCGAATGGTGTAATTAGGAAAAGACAGGAATTTTGAGAATAAGGCACCCAGTATACACTAAAACACAATTTAATATGCTGGGTGCTTTTTCATGCCTAATTTGAGGTGATGCGAAATGCATAGATAATTTAATTAAGACATAATAGAAATATGAAAGCTTCAGGAAACCTAAATACAAGAGCCTTACGCAAAGCAGTTTAGCTGGTGTTGTAACTGTTAAGTGCATAAACATGTTTGGATATTTCGTAACTTTGATTAGAAAGTACACAGCAATAACTGGTTAACACCTAAAACTGACCAGTGAGCAAACTATGAATATTAAATACATTTGTATTTAATAAATATACATTATAAAGGAGAGAATACTGAAGGATGCACAGAGAATTTAAAGGGTTATCTGAAGCTGAGGTTGTAAAGAGTCAAGAAAAATATGGCAAAAACATTATAATTGAAAAGCCACCAGCCACCCTATGGGAAAGAATCAAAGACGGGTTCAGTGACCCAATGATTAAGCTGTTGTGCGCAATAGTTATTATAATGTTGGTGCTCTTTGCATTTGGGCAAGCAGAGTGGTACGAGCCTGTGGGCACAGCGATAGCAATACTGCTGGTAACTATTATATCAGCAAAGACTGGTATGGCATCAGATGATGAGTACAGAAAGCTTAAAAACCAGACTAAAGCAGAACCTGTAAAGGTCAAGAGAAATGGAGTAGTAACAGTAATTGATATAGAGGACATCGTAGTAGGAGATATTGTTATACTTCAGTCTGGTGATAAGATACCAGCAGACGGTGTTCTTGTAGACGGAGAATTAAGGGTTGATAACAGCGCACTAAATGGTGAGGCAGAGGAATGTAAGAAGTTTGCAGCATCTGAGGACTTCAAGATACCTGATGAAATAACAGGGGACACCTTTGTAGATGAGCATTCCTTATTCAGAGGTGCAACAATCTATAACGGAGAAGGTTTACTGGAAGTTCAGAAGGTAGGCATGGAAACCATGATGGGCAAGATGGCTAAGGACATGCATGATGATGAGGTTGAGAGTCCTTTGCAGGTCAAACTTAGCAAGCTAGCACATCAAATATCAACATTTGGATACATTGGAGCAATAGTCATTGCAATAGCCTACTTTGTTCATTTTGTTATAGTAGCAGGCGGGCTAAACGCTTACTTGGCTATTGGCGGTGTAGAGATATTCAAGGATGTTATAGAGGCACTAACACTTGCAATAGTGATTGTAGTCTGCGCAGTACCTGAAGGATTGCCTCTAATGATTTCACTTGTTCTTATGGTTAATACAGGTACAATGTTAAAACATAATGTACTTGTTAGAAAGCCAATAGGCATTGAGACAGCAGGCAGCCTAAACATTCTGTTTAGTGATAAGACAGGTACAATTACAAAAGGCAAGTTGGAAGTGGTGGAATTCTTCAAAGGAAATGGAAACTCAATCAAGTTAACGGAGCTACCTAAGGATACAGTCATTAAGGGTTATGTAGATTTGGCAATAGGAAAGAACACCACAGCAATGTTTGATGATGAGCACAAGGTGATAGGTGGTAATGCTACAGACCATGCCTTAATGACATTTATAGGAGAGAAAACATTTAACCTTTTGAAAGATGACCCTGACTGTGAAGTCACAGAGCAGCAAAGTTTTAACAGCTCCAACAAGTTTAGCCAGTCATACATTGCAAAAGCAAAAAAGACATTCTATAAAGGTGCACCAGAGAGGTTGCTAGCAAAGGCGACAAAGTATCTGGACTCCGACGGCAAGGAGAAAGAGCTAGATATTGGAGTTGCGAACCATACAATAGATAACCTAGCTGCTAAGGCTATGAGAGTTTTGGCATTTGGTTATAGCAATAGCCCGATGGTGGAGGATACCATCAATGATGATATAGTCATAATAGGATTTGTTGGTATTCGTGACGACGTGAGACCTGAAGCGGTAGAAGCAATAGACAAAGTTCAGAAGGCTGGTATTCAGGTTGTAATGATTACTGGTGATAGAAAAGAAACTGCAATGGCAATAGCAAAAGATGCTGGGCTGCTTCATACCGGAGAAGTAGCACTGACATCAGATGAGCTAAACAAGATGTCTGATGATGAAGTGAAGGGCATGCTCAGTAAAATTAGAGTGATAGCTAGAGCACTTCCAACAGACAAATCCAGAATGGTTAGACTTTGTCAAGAGATGAACCTCGTGACAGGTATGACTGGAGACGGTAGATATTTATGCCCCGTATTACAGTAATGTAGTGCGTGAACTCTCTTGAAAATGTCTGGAAGTCACTAATGCCCTGTGGACTACAACGTAAGGATGAAATAAGCCTAGGCGTGATAGTGGGGAAACCCTTAAAGAACTTGCAGGGATGTGCTAAGCTGAAATAAAAGCCTTGAATATTGACTGGTATTCAAGGTGCTAAGGCATGAGATACTGAGGTATCTACAATGTGTAATCAGCAGGAAAGCCTTGAATAGAGGAATCCTCATCGACTATTATGTAGGGTGCAAGTGCATTCGAAGTGGGAGAGCATCCATAACAGGAGTTTAGCAGGTGTGGATGAAGATATAGTCAGAGTATTACAGCTCAATACCTTTCCAATATAACTTATATTAAGGAGGTGATATCAGTGACAAATGAGGCAAAGATACATTTAGATATGCAAGGATACACAGAAAACATTATGAGTGACGATAGTAGTATGGATATAAAATATAAAGGAGAGAATTATTCATTTAGTATAGGAGATAGAATACAGAGATTAACAATAATAGGGCTATGTCGTATAAGAATTAACAGTGTATCTAGAAAATGCTGTGTATGCAAATGCGATTGTGGTAATGTGATAGGACCATCAAGGTTGCACATGCTGATAAATGGGGAGCTTGTAAGCTGCGGATGCTACTCAAGAGATATACACAGACAACAAATGATAAATAAAAATACAATTCATGGTGATAATACAAGAAATAATAGAACTAAGCTTTATAATATTTGGGCAGGCATGCTTGAAAGAACGCGCAGCACAAATAGGCGTGATTCTAAGTATTATTCACTTAAAGGCATAAAGGTTTGTAATGAGTGGCTTGATTTTGAAAACTTTAAAGCATGGGCAATAAAAAATGGATATAAAGAGGGTCTTTCGATAGAAAGAAAAGACAATTCCATTGGCTACAATCCAGAAAATTGTATATTCATACAGCTGAAAGACCAAAATAAAAATAAAACAAACTCACGAATAATCGAGTATAACGGAATAAGACATACTATAACAGAGTGGTGTAGAATTACAGGTCTTTCATGGTCAAGGATAAATAATAGGTTAAATAAAGGCATGAGCGTTGGAAAGGCACTCGGCTTTGAGAAGTAAATTGAGCTAAGGTACATATGAGAGATGACTTCAACGATGTGTACTTAATACTTGGTAAATGACAGTCCTGCTCTTAAGAGAGCAGACGTGGGCTTTGCAATGGGGAGCGGAACAGCAGTTGCAAAGGAAGCAGGAGATATAGTTATAGTAGATGATAACTTCAAGAGTATTAAAGATGCAATTCTATATGGTAGAACTATCTACCATAACATCTTGAAGTTCTGTAAGTTTCAGTTGTCCATCAATGTTGGCGCAGTTCTGACAAGTGCAGTTCTACCTTTCATTGGTGTTGAGGAGGCGCTTACAGTTATTCATCTTCTGTTTGTAAACCTGTGCATGGACAGCCTCGGAAGCTTGATGCTTGGTATGGAACCAGCCATGGACTATTACCTTGATGAAAAGCCTCGTAGAAGAGATGAGAGCATAGTCAGCAAGAATATGTTTATACAGTTCACATTCTGTCTCTTATACACATCTGACGCTGCCGACGATCGCATAAGTG
>ENA-OYWJ01000815-OYWJ01000815.1-human-gut-metagenome-genome-assembly--contig:-NODE-815-length-13237-cov-8.591868_pt1 | contig 13237 bp, 14 predicted proteins | sample MGYA00244169_ERZ653395 | MGnify/ENA primary metagenome ERZ653395 (study PRJEB26926, sample SAMN06165120) | human gut metagenome | biome: ENVO:00009003; feature: ENVO:2100002; material: ENVO:00002003...
CGAGATCATGCCTAGTCTCGTGGGCTCGGAGATGTGTATAAGAGACAGAATAATAAGAGTATAATTTTTGATACAACTATTAAAAAAATTATTTATTTCTCTGATATTTTTGTAGTGTTGATAAGAGAAAATAAAGAAATTCCTAATAATATTATTGCGTATGATTATTATGGAAATGAAGTATGGAAAATTAATGATATAGTTTGTGCCAAGGTATTACGGGGATATGATAATATTATAAAAAAATCGGAAAATGTCTTAGTTGCATATTGTGAATTGGGAATAATTTTTGAAATTGATATATTTAAGAAAATAGTTATCCATAAAAACTATATGCGTTAATAGATATAAGATATTAAAAAATAGCAAAGATGCTTGACTCTGATGTAGTAGAGGGGCGATATTGTAATTAATAAGTAGTATTGATAACTGATAAAAGGGGTGCGAACATGATTGATTACATAGGAATTGCAAGAAAAGCCGTAGAATGTGCTGATATGGTCAAATTGTTAGAGGGAAAGGGTGAGTATCGTTGCGAATTTTATTATTATGGATTTCCACCTGATGCGGATGTTACGGATTGGAATAATCTTATATCAAGAGGAATTTATGCACTGTATAACGAGGGCGGGTATGACTGTATTCCGGATATGATTATTGAAGCAATTAAAGAAATGTGTGAGGGAGATGTTGAAGAGGTATACTGTGCGTTTCGAGTTTTCTTTTGCGCTGTAATGTATGAAAGACGGGAATTCAAACCGGCACCATTTCATATATCAGAGCAGATAAAACCTGTAGTTATGCAGGCAGTTTTCAATAATAAAGAAAAGTTAAGTAAATGTTTTGACTGGGAAGGCTGGAGACATTCTGATGGTATGTGGGGAGCTATTAAACGATGGGTGAAAATACTGCAGGAAGATTATGAGACGTGTTCAGAGTATGATATGGAAGAAGCAGAATGAAGGTGGGTTATTAATTGATTATTATCTTTATATATTCAAATATTAATTAAAACAACCTGTTTGATGCGTATACAAACGGCAATGATAATGCAGGGGAAACCATTGTCAAACAGACAATATAGACAGGGGAGATATTATAATTGATAAGTAGTATTGATAACTGATAAAAGGGAGTGCGAGCATGATTGATTATGTAGGAATTGCAAGAAAAGCCGTAGAATGTGATGATATGGTAAAGCTGTTAGAGGGAAAGGGTGAGTATCATTGTGAATTTTTTTATTATGGTCTTGCAGGAATAGATATAACCGATTGGGGCAGTATTTTATCAAGAGGAATTTATGTATTGTATAATGAGGGGGGATATGACTATATTCCGGATATGATTATTGAAGCAATTAAAGAAATGTGTGAGGGAGATGTTGAAGAGGTATACTGTGCGTTTCGAGTTTTCTTTTGCGCTGTAATGTATGAAAGACGGGAATTCAAACCGGCACCATTTCATATATCAGAGCAGATAAAACCTGTAGTTATGCAGGCAGTTTTCAATAATAAAGAAAAGTTAAGTAAATGTTTTGACTGGGAAGGCTGGAGACATTCTGATGGTATGTGGGGAGCTATTAAACGATGGGTGAAAATACTGCAGGAAGATTATGAGACGTGTTCAGAGTATGATATGGAAGAAGCAGAATGAAGGTGGGTTATTAATTGATTATTATCTTTATATATTCAAATATTAATTAAAACAACCTGTTTGATGCGTATACAAACGGCAATGATAATGCAGGGGAAACCATTGTCAAACAGACAATATAGACAGGGGAGATATTATAATTGATAAGTAGTATTGATAACTGATAAAAGGGAGTGCGAGCATGATTGATTATGTAGGAATTGCAAGAAAAGCCGTAGAATGTGATGATATGGTAAAGCTGTTAGAGGGAAAGGGTGAGTATCATTGTGAATTTTTTTATTATGGTCTTGCAGGAATAGATATAACCGATTGGGGCAGTATTTTATCAAGAGGAATTTATGTATTGTATAATGAGGGGGGATATGACTATATTCCGGATATGATTATTGAAGCAATTAAAGAAATGTGTGAGGGGGATGTTGAAGAGGTATACTGTGCGTTTCGATTTTTCTTTAATTCTGTAATGAAGGAAAAAGGAAATTTCGAACCGGTGCCATTTCACATATCTGAGCAGATAAAACCTGTAGTTATGCAGGCGGTTTTTAATAATAAAGAAAAGTTAAGTAAATGCTTTGACTGGGAAGGATGGAGACATTCTGATGGTATGTGGGGAGCTATAAAGCGATGGGTGAAAATACTGCAGGAAGATTACGAGACGTGTTCAGAGTATGATATGGAAGATGCCTGATGAATTGAAATGATATATTAGAAAACGGAGATATTTGTGAAAGTATTTGAATTAGAAGAAAAATTGAATAAACTAGGTATTCCTAAAGATACATATTCTATTTTAAAAGGGGGTTTGCCTAACGAAAGATTATGTATAGTAAAAGAAGAGAAATGGTGTGTATATTATAGTGAAAAAGGGAGAAGATCTGGTTTAAAGAAATTTCAAACAGAAACAGAAGCATGTGAATACTTTTTTGAAAAAATAAAACGCCTGAGATATGCTGGCAAATGAATTATTTGCTTGTTACCTCTTTCTTACAATATTGTAAGAAAAGAATACACAGATATTCACGGGAATGTAAGATAGAAGTGAGAAGATAGATGCAACGAAAATGTATCTATCTTTTTTTCATATATATCACGGGGAGGTAATGAATGACAGATTATAAAAAACTCGCGCTTTATTATCTGAAAGCAGGCAAAAGGCAGTGTATCGTTACGATCATTGGGGTGATGATCACGGTAGCTGTATTATATACGGCATTGAATTTTGGATATTCGTATGTGCTTCAGACACGGCAGGAAGTGAGAAAAGAAGCAGACTATGAGATCGTTTTTCTGTCTGATGATACAGAGAAATTAGCGCAGATCGCTGCAGATGACCAGATACTTCAGGCATATAACGGGGCGTATACAGGGGAAGAATATGTCAGTGATGAAGAAAGGTTTGTAGAAGTAAATTATAAAAATGCTTTGTATGTAAATGTCAGACATCCTTATAAGATGGAGTCGGTCATGGAGGATATGAAAGCCGATTATGGGGTGGATGCAAGATTAAATAATGAACTGGCAGTGTTATATCTTCAGGATGAAGATGGACTGATCGGTGTTCTGCTGATCCTTGTTCTGCTGATAGCATATATCTTTGCGATCTTCGCTGTCGGGATGATCAGGAATACGGTTCAGATGTTTGTCCTGCAGCAGGTGAAGGACTATGGAATCCTGCGGTGCATCGGAGCAACGAAAGGACAGTTGAACCGGATCATATACAGGATAGGGGCAGGCATGGAAGTGACAGGCATTGCAGTCGGTGTACTGCTCGGAACCATCATCAGTGTGATCCTTGGTTTTTTAAAGGATGTAAATGTCGGATTCCATATCGGACCGGCTATTCCGATCCTGATCGCATATCTTGGAGATCTGTATTTTGTTATGCAGGAGTGCTCAAAGCTTGTGACGAAGACATCGCCGGTCAGTGCGGTCCGTGGGGAGTACCGGATCAAAAAGGAAAAGATCAAGGTTCGTGGAAATGGTCTGATGGGGCGGTTGTTCGGTGTTGAAGGCGCCTATGCAAGAAAAAGTGTACTGCGGAACAGCGGACGATTTGCAAAGACAGTAACAGCCATGATGCTCAGCATAACAGCGATCATTATATGCTTAAGCACCGGGAGTATGGTTCATGATACGAAAAAGAATATTAATGATATGTATGGCAGATATCTGGAAGAAAACCAATCCCCTGCCAGCATATTTAATGATGTGGAATGGATACAGAGTGAGGATTTGCCTTCTGTCGAGGAGATCAAAGAGAATTCTTTGCATTACTATGTAACAGAAACAAAAATGGTATACAGTGCCAGAGGAAATCTGGTAGATCCTGAAACCTATTATGGCAAGTTTAACAAAGATTATGCAGAACAGACGAGTTTGGGAAGTTACATCGAAGCAATGATGCAGAGATGGAGAGAACGGAATACAAAGGAATACAGCGAGAAAGATGATGTAGAATATGAAAAGGCTGTTGATAGTCTGAATAGTTCATTTATAAGCATTGAAGGTTGTGATCAGAATGATCTGGACTATCTGTCCGAGTTTATAGAGAGTGGAACTGCGGAGCTGGATGACGATGGTATTCTGGTCGTTGGCGGAGGAAGCGTAATGGATTATTCCGGAAGCTATGATGACGGAGTGACGTTGTATGATCTGGGAAAGCATTTTGATACATATGATCTGCAGGTAGGGGACACGATCCAGCTGGTTGATTACAGGGAATATGAGAAACGATATCAGGCGGCTTATGAAAAGATGATGGCAGACAGTATTCTGGTCAGTCCTGAGGTAGATACGGGAGATACCTATATCTCAGAAGAACGGGCAACCAAAGAGGGCAGATCAACCTGGCGTGAACAGTATGTGATCGCTGAGCGTATCCGTCAGGAACTTATTGAGGAAGGATATTATCGAACCTATACAGTTCAGGGAGTTCTGGATTTTGGAGATCAGCTGCTTCCGGACTGGGGAGATATCTATATGAAAAGAGATTCCTACTTTGACCTGACCGGATATGGCGAACAGGATGTGACAGGAGTAAAGTATGCGATCGATCTTGACAGTGTACCGGTATCCTATTTTGAAACCGGAATAGGCGATATTACAGATGTACTGTACGGATATGCTTATGCCAGAAATATAGTCCGGTATGCATTGGCGTTTGCCGCTTTTATATTTGTATTGAGCTCGGTGAACATTATTAATACCACAGCAGGAAATCTGCATATGAGGCGGAAAGAGCTGGCGCAGCTCCGGGTGATCGGAATGTCCAGAAAGAGATTGATCTATACGGTCATGTTAGAGGGCGTGATGGCGACGGTCCTGTCAAATGTTCTGGGATTCTTATTTGGTTCGATTTTTACGATATATATTTATACATATCTGAGTATGTTTTTATATATAAAACAAACCATTGCCTGGTGGGCATTTGGAGTCGGGCTTGCCGCATCCACATTGGTAATCTTTGGAAGCATCTATGCATCACTTAAGGATCTTCCGATTTGTATTGTGGATGACCTGAAGCTTGAGGAATAAAAAATCGATAATGATGAAGTGAGGTCAAAATTATCGGGGTGAAATAAAAAGGAGAGGTGAAAATGACAGACTATAAGAAACTTGCAGTATATTACCTGAAAGCAAGCAAAAAACGATGTGTGATTACGATCCTTGGGGTAATGATCACGGTGGTCGTGCTATATGCGGGACTGAACTTTTTCTATTCATATATGCTGCAGTAGCAAAAGGATGTAAGAAAGGAAGCGGATTATGAGATCGTGTTCCTGACGGATGATCAGGAAACCATATCACAGATCGCGTCGGATGACCGTGTCACACAGGCATATACAGGAAAATATGCGGTGAGTGAGTGGGAGACAATTAACGGAACGGATGGCAAATATGTAGAAAAGATATATGACAATGCATTATATGTAAATACCGGACATCCTTACAGGATGGTTAAGATCATGAACGAGATGATAGAAGATTATGGGGTGGATGCAGAACTCAACTGGAATCTGTCCACCTGGTATCTGCAGGATATGGATGAAGGATTTGCTGTTATATTGATCGTGGTTCTGTTAGTTGCATATATATTTGCAATCTTTGCAGTCGGAGTTATCAGAAATACGATCCAGATGTTTACATTAGAGCAGGTGAAAGACTATGGAATCTTACGATGCATCGGAGCGACGAAGGGACAGTTAAGCGGCATCATCTATCGGATGGGAGCCATACTTGAGATTGCCGGACTGCTTGCCGGCATTGTGATGGGCGGAATCGTCAGCATGATCCTCGGATTTATATTTAAGATAAGCGCAGGCTTCCATATCATTCCGGTGATACCGATCCTGATCACTTATCTGGGAGATATGTATTTCGTAATGCGTGAGAATGCCAAGCTGGTAACGAAGATGACACCGGTCAGTGCGGTTCGTGGTGAATACAGGATCAAGAAAGAAAAGCTTCGTCGTCATGGTGGTGGTCTGCTGGGAAAGATATTTGGAATCGAAGGATCATATGCCAGAAAGAGTGTCCTTCGAAATAAAGGAAGATTTATAAAGACGGTAACAGCCATGGTATTCAGCATATCAGCAATCGTATTGATATGCAGCTGCTGGGGACAGCTCAGAAAATACTGGAAGGATACAGATGAAAAATATGGGGAATATCAGTTTAATCTGACTTCGTATTCGTCTGCTACAACGAGTCTGGAAGAAGCGCAGAGCACTTTGCCGTCTGCGGAGGCATTCCGGGATCTGTCACGAAATAACAGTGTGGAGGCAGCAAAGAAAGTGTATGCCTGCAGGGCCGATCTGGTAGATGCGGATTCTTATACAGGAAAGATCACGGATGAATTCCGAACAAAGGTAACGATGGGACATTACTATGGTGTCTATATGGATAAGTTAAATGAGACGGACGGAACATCAGATGATAAGGACCCGGAAGCTACCGGAGGTGTAGCGGAAAGCATGGTAAACAGTGCAGATGTGATCGGATGTGATGATTCTGATCTGAACGATCTGACGAAATATCTGAAAGCAGGAACAACGGAACTGTCAGAGAACGGTATTCTGGTTGTGGCAGGAGGAAGCTTTAACGGTTGGGACCTGGAGGAGGCAGAGGATACAAATGATACCTTATATGATAAGACCTACCATTTTGACACGTATCATTTTGAACTGGGCGATACGGTTCAGCTAGTTGATTTTGCTCTGTATCAGAAAGAATGTCTGAAGGCAAAGGAGAAGATCGATCAGGAATATGAAAAGCTTCAGGAGACAGCGGTAGCGACAGAAGATGGTGACAGCGAAGGCAGTACGGTAGGAAATGGGGAAGACCGGTCTTCCGTACGACAGGAATATGTAGAATATAAGAAGATCAAGGATAAGCTGATCGCAGAGGGACACTATAAGACCTATAAGGTAGAAGGTATTCTGGATCTTGGCACACAGGTATTCGGTGAGACCGGTGATCGTCAGATCTATATGCGGCAGAATGATTATTTTGATCTGACCGGATACGGAGAAAATGATATAGCCGGTATGAAATACAAGATCAATCTGGATCGTGTATCTGCCGGTTCCGTATCAGATATGCTTTCCTATATCGGTGATTCCTTATATGGAGAGGCTATGCAAATATGTGTATACCTGAAAAGCTTTGTCCGGTATGCAGTTGCGGCAGTACTGTTTATCTTCGTATTAAGCTCGGTAAACATCGTGAATACGACAGCCGGAAATCTGCATCTGAGACGAAAAGAATTCGCACAGCTCCGTGTGATCGGAATGTCCAGGAAACGCCTGCTAAAAACCGTTATGTTAGAGGGCGTTATGACCACGGTTGTAGCGAATGTATTCGGTTTTATTATAGGCGTTGGGTTATCGTATGGTGTCTTTTGCTATCTTAATATGGTGATCGAGGCAGGAAAGTCCATTGCCTGGTGGGCATTTGGAGTCGGACTTGTGGCATCCGGTCTGATTATCTGCGGAAGCATCTGGCTGGGGATCAGAGACCTTCCGGTAGCCATGGTAGAAGATCTGAAGCTTGAGGAGTAAGCATGAAATGTAAGCCTGATACAGTAGATGGAAAGTTGCAACGGAGTTGCTGTATCACAAGGTTAAAAAACAGAAATGCAATAAATATTTAGATAAAAATTATAGATAGAAAGATCTGCGGGAAAGGCAGAGGAAAGAGGGTACGCTATGGAAATCGTAAAAATGGAACATGTAACAAAGATATACGGAGAAGGAAATACCAGAGTATGGGCGCTTGATGATGTGAACCTGACAGTCAATAAGGGCGAGATCGTGGCGGTTGTCGGTGCTTCCGGTTCCGGTAAATCCACCCTGCTTCATGTTATGGGTGGTGTGGATACTCCAAATGAGGGAAATGTCATTGTAGACGGAAAGGATATTACAAGACTGACCGATGAGGAGATGTCGGTCTTCCGTAGAAGAAAGATCGGATTTGTATTTCAGGCATATCACCTGATCCCGGTACTGACAGTAGAGGAAAATATCAAGATGCCGATCCTGCTCGATCACAGAAAACCGGATCGTGATTACATCGATCATATCATCGAGATGTTAGGCCTGAAGGACAGACGGAAGCATCTTCCAAACCAGTTATCCGGTGGACAACAGCAGCGTGCAGCGATCGCAAGAGCACTGGCAAATCGCCCGGCATTGATCCTTGCCGATGAGCCTACCGGAGCACTTGACTCCAAGAATGGAAATGAAGTTATCACCCTGCTTCAGGATTCTGTTAAGAAGCTGGATCAGACGCTGGTACTTATCACACATAACATCGATCTGGCGAGAGAGGCAGACCGTATCGTGAGGATCACGGATGGAAAGATATCAGAAGGAGAGGAGATGTAGAGATGAAACGAATACTTACAATCTGTATGGCATGTGTACTTGGATTCCTTGCTGTATTTGGATATAAGGATACGATGGCTTCTGTATCAGCAGCAGAGCCAAAGGTTATGGTAACTGATTATAAGATCAAAGAGAATGAAGTAGTGGCAGGTGGAACCTTTACACTTGAGGTTACGATCAAGAATACTGCAGATAAAAAGATCAGTAATCTGAAAATGGCAGTTGCTTCCGAAGGAGGCGAACTGATTCCGGCATCCGGAGCCGGAACCGGATATCTGGCAGGTCTGGAGGGCGGAGAGACTTATACATTTGAGTTCCCGATGCAGGCAGCAGCCAATCTGGAAGAAAAGGCTTATAAGCTGACAGTGACAGATGAGTATGAAGACCGCTATGGCAATCCATATACCGTGACAGATACGATCTATCTGCCGGTTACGATCAAACAACGTGGAGAGATCACCGGTGTATATGCAGAGTCAGATGTGACACTCGGAGATTCCATCGAGATCATGGGAAGCGTCAGCAATCTGGGAGCATCTACCCTCTATAACGTAAAGGCAAAGATCGATACAAGATTTACATCTGAAGGTGATGTCTATATCGGCAATATCGAACCGGGTAAGAATGGCTCGATCGATATACTTGCAAACACAATGAAGACGACAGGCACCGGCGGCGAGATGGGTAAGCTTGTCGTTACATATGAAGATAAATCGGGAAATGTAACAACGCTGGAAGAGAATTTCTCGATCAGCGTAAATGCACCTGTCTATACAGACATCGAAAAAGTAAAGGATGTACAGAAGAAGGATTACAGTAAGATGATCATAGAGATCGTTGTTGCTGTGGTTGTTGCAGCGTTCATTGTTATCTGGATCATTCGCAGAAGAAAGAGGAAGAAAGAGATATTGGAGGAGTTCTAAATGGGTTGGATCAGTCATTTATGTTTGATGAATATGAAAAGACGGAAAACCAGAACCTTTCTAACCATACTTGGAGTTGTGATCGGTGTGATCTCTGTTGTGACCCTGCTTGCAGTCGGTATCGGCGTAAGACAGGAAATGATCAATACCATGGTGGACAGTGAAAGTATTTGCCAGATTCGGGTGACTGGAGCAACCGGCGGCAAGCACAAAGACCGGATGATCATGGATCAGACCGTGAAAACTTTTCAGGAGCTTGAATATGTCAGTTCCGTATATCCGACCTATGAGATGTATGTGACCATCACAAACGGAAAATATTCTTATGATGGTGCGATTACAGGTATTCCACAGTCGGAGCTTGCGAAGCTTAAGTATACAAAGACGTCAAAGCAGACAACATCGAGCGTGAAGCCGGTGCTTATCATGGGAAATAAGGTCACATCCTTATTCTATAATCCGGAAACGGAGCAGACCTATGATGTGACAGAGAAGAAAAAAGCAGAGGCATGGATCGGAAAAAAAGTGGATCTGTCCTTCTGGGATTCACAGGAGATGGCACCGGTGAAGATAGAAGTCGGAGCGATTATTGACAGTGGAGAAGATACATATAACAGAGACTCACAGAGTGTTTACTGCGATCTGGATGTGTTAAAGAGCTTTTTAGGCAGAGTATCCAGTGGGGGAACGCTGCCGGGACAGCCGCTTGATGCAAATGGAAATCCGTACAAGGATTTCGTATATTCCGGAGCGGTTGTGACTGTTGATAATATCGATCATGTCGATTCTATCGTGAAGAAGCTTCAGGATATGGGTTATACGACAGAAAATGAGAAAGAGTATCTGGATACGATACAGAAATATCTGAAGATGGTACAGCTTTTACTGGGCGGTATCGGAGCGATCGCACTGATCGTATCCGTGATCGGAATCAGCAATACCATGACAACATCGGTATTTGACCGGATCAATGAGATCGGCGTATTAAAGGTTCTCGGATGCGATCCGGATGAGCTGCAGATCCTGTTCCTTACAGAGGCAGGAATCATCGGAGCAGCAGGCGGCATCATAGGAGTGCTTTTATCTTATGGGTTTAAGGGTATCGTAGATAAGATTGCTATTAAAATGTTCGATCTGGCAAAGGGAACGCAGATTGCAATGATCCCATGGGAGCTTGCAGTCGGAGCCGTTGTCGGAGCGATTCTGCTTGCGATATGTGCCGGATATTTTCCTGCGAGATTTGCATCGAAATTGCAGCCGTTAGATGCTGTCAGAAACAGATAGAAAAAAAGGAAAAAAACGGAACAGTATTTTGTTGACTTTACTGTATCCATGCGTTATATTATAATCGTCCGCGGGGCAGTGAGATAAACATTTACTATATTTAGGAGGAATTATTAATATGTTCGATAAGGTAAAAGCTATTTTCGAAGAGCAGTTAGGAGTATCACAGGATGAGATGCAGCTCGATACTAACTTCAAAGATGATTTAGGAGTAGATTCATTAGATTTATATGAGATAGTAATGAAGATGGAAGATGAATTCGACGTTGAGATCCCTGCTGAGGAGCTTGAAGACGTTGCTACATTCGAAGACGTACTTAACTATCTTAAGAGCAAAGGTGTAGAAGAATAATTCACATCAGAAGCAGACAAGAGGCAGCGAAGATGTCTACATACCAGATTTGCCCGGCGCAGGTTGGTGGATGACAGACTGGCTGCTTCTTTTAGTATACAGGGATGGGCAATTGTGATGTTTAGATATTGTGTGATGTCCAACCATCTTGACTTTCCCAACCAGAGGACGCTTCCGCTCGTTTCGTCCTGCAGCGGTACTAAGATGCCGCTTGCAGCGCCATCCACACCACAAGGGCGCGCTTTCGTTCTAACCTCGTGCCAAAAGGCACTCGCTAAGTACGAAATGTGACGACCGGCGGACTCAAATGCCTCTGTGTTGGCAAATCAAATGATTGAACATCATCTACTCTTTGAACATCGTAATTGCCGATAAATAGAATAGACAGGTGAGAAAAATGGGTAAAACAGCAGTTATTTTCCCTGGCCAGGGTGCTCAGTATGTAGGCATGGCTAAGGATTTTTATGACAATTTTGAAGACAGTAAGGCAGTGATCGATACAGCAGACAGTGTGCTTGACATTGATCTGAAGAAGATCTGCTTTGAGGAAAATGAAGATATCAACAAGACAGAATATACACAGCCTGCTATGGTAGCAGCAGAACTTGCTATCTATGAGCATGTAAAGAATGCAGGTTTGAAGGCAGATGTATTCGCAGGTCTGTCACTTGGTGAGTACAGCGCACTTACAGCTTGTGGAGCTATGAAGCTTCCGGATGCGATCCGTACCGTAAGACAGCGTGGTATCCTGATGCAGAATGAAGTTCCGCTTGGTCAGGGTGCTATGGCAGCCGTTATCGCTACAGATGCAGAAGTGATCGCAAAGGTCTGTGAGGAGACTCCGGGCAATGTTCAGATCGCAAATTATAACTGCCCCGGACAGATCGTTATTTCCGGTGAGACAGAAGCCCTTGACAAAGCATGTGAAGCCCTTCAGGCAGCAGGAGCCAAGAGAGTGATCAAGTTAAATGTCAGCGGCCCATTCCATTCCAAGATGCTGGAACCGGCCGGTGAAAAGTTATATGCATACTTAAGAGATGTAGAGATCGCAGACGATTTCCTTCCGTATGTATGTAATGCTGATGCATGTTATGTAACAGATGCCTCAGAGGTTAAGACTTTACTGATGCGTCAGGTATATTCATCTGTCAGATGGCAGCAGAGTATCGAAGCTATGATCGCAGACGGCGTAGATACATTTGTAGAGGTTGGACCAGGAAAGACCCTGTCCGGCTTCATGAGAAAGATCAACAAGGAAATGAAATGCATCAACATCGCAACGGTTGATGATCTGAAGAAATTGGAGGAACTGAATGCTTAAGGATAAGGTAGCAGTCGTAACAGGTGCCGGACGTGGTATCGGCAGAGCCATTGCAAAGACATTTGCAGGATATGGCGCAAAGGTAGTTGTCAATTATAATGGCTCAGAGGAGCGTGCAAACAGTCTCGTAGCAGAGATCAAGGAAGCCGGCGGAGAGGCAGTTGCTTATAAGGCAAATGTAGCTGATTTTACAGAGGCAGAGGGACTTATCAAGTTCGCACTGGAGCAGTATGGCAGAGTTGATATCCTCGTAAACAATGCCGGTATTACAAAAGATAATATCATGCTCGGTATGAAGGAAGAAGATTTCGATCAGGTTATCAATATCAACCTGAAGGGTGCATTTAACTGTATCAAGCATGTGTACAGACCGATGATGAAGCAGAAGTACGGCAGGATCATCAACATGTCATCCGTAGTTGGTATCGAGGGAAATGCAGGACAGATCAACTATGCTGCATCCAAAGCCGGAATCATCGGCATGACAAAGTCTGTAGCAAAGGAGCTTGGCAGCCGTGGTGTAACAGCAAATGCGATCGCGCCGGGATTCATCAAGACAGATATGACAGACGCAATGTCAGATAAGATGAAGGATGCGATGCTCGATCATATCACAGTTAAGAGACTGGGTGAGGTATCAGATATCGCTGAGACAGCAGCATTCCTTGCTTCTGACAAGGCATCTTACATTACAGGACAGGTTATCCGTGTAGACGGTGGCATGAGCCTGTAAGATAGAATAGAATATAGCTTAAAGAATATAAATGCCAGATACAAAGTATATATTTGTATCTCTGTCTCTTATACACATCTGACGCTG
>ENA-OYWJ01000821-OYWJ01000821.1-human-gut-metagenome-genome-assembly--contig:-NODE-821-length-13159-cov-26.022436_pt1 | contig 13159 bp, 14 predicted proteins | sample MGYA00244169_ERZ653395 | MGnify/ENA primary metagenome ERZ653395 (study PRJEB26926, sample SAMN06165120) | human gut metagenome | biome: ENVO:00009003; feature: ENVO:2100002; material: ENVO:00002003...
TTTGTTGCTCAGGAACTTATAAATAAAGTTAAATTATAGTGTTGCGGAATTAAGGCTCAAGAGTCGTCGCAATAGGCCAGCCTCCTCTACATATTAGGAAGGCAATTTGTTCAAGCTGAACCTTTGACTCGCTGTAAATCGGAGTACCAGGATTATTGAAAAGAGTGGCAAGGCTGACTTCACCGCTACTTTCGCCAGATTCCCATAATGACATGGGACGCATTCTTAGGCTTGTGATACGACCAGTTCCAGTATGGTGTATCTTAGCTTGTTTTTCTTTATCTGGTGGAACTGCCGACCCTGTCATGATGAATTGTCCGATACCTTTGCTACGGTCAACTTCAAATCTTACTGCATCCCATAGTTGCGGAATGATTTGCCATTCATCAAGCAACTTTGGCTTGTCGCCTTCAAGAAGTGCGTTTATGTTCATCTCTGCCAAAATCAGATTCTTGTTGAGATTGACAGGGTCTGATATGTAATTTATACTTTTGGCATGCTGCTCCGATGTGGTTGTCTTGCCACACCATTTTGGACCTTCTACCAGGACAGCACCTGAAGACTTTAGTTTCTTTTCCAGCACACCATCCGCAATACGTGGTTTATATTCGAACTGTGACATAACGATAACTGATTGATAATGTGCTGCAAATATACACATAAAGCATGAAAATACCAAATCGAAAATAAGGCTTTTCCGTGAATTGTGGATTTAAATTCCGTAATTTGTGGATTTTAATTCCGTGAAATATAGATTTTAATTCCGTGGTTTGTGGATTATGAGAGAAAACAACAAATAAGCTCCTATGTGGTAATCCGCATATAATAAAACCAATTAGGGCTGCAAACGGCATTGGTGCCGTTTGCAACCCTAATATTATATAGTACCCATTTATTCACCTATAAGTCTAATCTTTTTACTTTCCAATATCCACCCTTAAGGCTACCAATACGTTCCAAATATCCAGTTTTCTTAAGAAAGGCAATCTCACGTTTGGCGGTAGCATCGGAAAGGTTCGTCTTTTCGCTAAGTCTTTCTCTGCTAAGACTCTTGTCCTCGGAGAACATCTGTAGAATCAACTTCTGTCTCTCGGTCAAGTTTACTGGCTCATTTACAGGCTCATTTATTGGGTCATTCGATGAACCAATAGAAAATCTCTTTGGCTTCACTCTCTTTTCCCTTCGAGGATGAAGATGATTTATTTCTTGAATTAATATATTTATGTTTCCTTTTATTGTCTACCATATTTAGAATATCTCTATTTCATACTTTTTAGTTGCGATGAATTGATAAACTGTGCATCATATCTCGTATTTGGAGTATATGCCTTCCTTGAAGAATGTATCTCAGAAGCATCCATTTCACTAGACGTATCAATATCAACAACGACATACATTTCTGTTGTACTGACGTTCCTGTATATGCCAGCTGGCAAGTCATCTACTGACTTTATGAGTTGAACACTCTTCACGCGGAAAAGATGCTGACCGACATCTTTACGAGTATGGAATAGCACATATCCAATGGATTGCAAGTTTTCTGCAATTTCTATGCCGTCTCTTGTGTATTTAATACCGACTGCAAGTTTTCCTGTTGTAAGGAACTTTTGTTTCTTTCCTTCGTAGTTCTCCATCATCACCATCAATACACCATCTTTTGTTACGTCTGTAACAGGTGAGTATCCTTCGGATATTGGCTTCTGCAGAACCCTGTCAGGGTGTTCGCCAAGTCTACAATCTGCTACAAAGAAATATTTCTTCAATTCACTTAGCAGTTGTTTATTCTCCGCCTTGTTCACTTCTGTTGTAGTATCTAATGCTAAAGAATATACACTCTCATCTGTAAATGGAGTATATACTTTGCCAAGCAACTCTTTGAAATGTGTCTTGATGTATTCTTCTCCATTTACATCGGGATGTGCCTTCATTGCATAGAAGTCGTAATCCTTTTGTAGCCATTCTTGTATTTCTGTGCGAAAACGCTCACGAATGTTATGCTTCCATTGCGTCTTTTGATCCGTGTTATTTCTTGCATAGAGCGACAGGACAAAAAGAAAGTTTACATCATAATGGAACAGAAGCAAGGTGTCGCGGTCAAACAAGCGGTTGTTGAATTGTATTTTTTTGTGACGGTTCTTCTTGCGATCTGTTTTTTCGATACCATCATTCGTATAGTCAAAACTTTCGTCCATTTTTGCTGACACAAAGAAGTTCGGAATGATGTTGTATCCTTCCGTCACATCATCACGAAGACGAATGCCCGACTCCGTTGTTTTGCCACTATTGAAAATGTCAAGATTCCATTGAATTACATTCCTTGCATATGTGTATTGTTTGTAGATGGATTCAGAACCAAGTTCATGTCCCATCTTATAATACTTGCTATCACCAATGTAATAAGTCTGTTTGTTTTCATTTTCAATCAGACTCTTGGCTGTAAAGAGGTGGTCAACGATCTTTCCGTCCTCTTGTTTTTTCTCCATACCATCTGGTAATGGATTGTCACCAATCAGTTCGTCTATGATAGCCTCAAATACAATATAGAAGTTCTTGACCAACAGGTATTCTTTCTGCTCTGTCGTAATGAACACTTGCCTTACTTCATCAAAGAAAGCGTAGCACAACTGCCACAATTGAAGCGCTTTGTCAGAATAATACTTATATTTGATTTGGCGCAAACGTGTTTTGCCGAAGCCATTCAAGTACGTTTCAAACTTTTTCCCTGTTATCAACTGAAACTGGCAACAGATTTCTTTCGGAAAGCCATAAGTCTCACCGATATAATTCAAAATAGAGAAGAAGATAACGAGCAGTTCTTCATCAAAGTTGATTTGTCGCTTTTTATTGACTGGATTCAAATATATAGGTCGTCCATCTTGGACGATAGCAGTTTGCGTACCAATTGTTCGTGTCCAATTGATTTTGTTCAAGCCACAATGCAAGTTCTTCACAATGAAAAAGAAGAAACTTTGGTTGTCACGGTTGAATTGTAACAATGACAGAAGAATATCAAGATAAGTATTGCTCAATCTGCGCTGCCCATTACCAACTTGGGCTATTTGCGAATGATATACAATATCAGTATCGTTGCGTTTGTCGTTCTTGTAAACCACAATGGCACGATAAATCCAAACTGCAAACTTATAGAGAAAATTTCTCTCTACAGCATCAAGTGGATTTGTTTCATCCAAGTTGGCAATGCCTTCTGGCTTATACTTCCCAAATACAAGTTCTTGTCCTTCAACATCTTTGAGCAACACCTTTGGAAGAATAAAGACACAATCCTTTAGTAGAGTATTATAAAAATACCCTACGTAATGAACAGACACCTTGCCTTCGACATTCTCTAAGGCATCAATGCCATAGAGAATGCTCTTTATATCGGCAACGTTGTATTGATATTCTTCTATTAGTATGCGCATAATTAATTATTTATAAACGCTATGTGTACGCCCCAATTAGTATTTTCAAGTTTGCTTATCAATTCATTTATACGAGAAGGGTTAAATTGGTTTGATACATATATTGTCTCACCATTAGATAAATCCAATCTTTTAGCCTTTGTCCTGAATTTTGCATCATTGGTTTCTGTAGCACGTTGCTCAAACTCTTGCTCTGTTTCTACCAAATGAGGCAAATGAGTAACATTCAAACTTGTCCACTTTTGGGCTATTTCGGAAGCCGTCATTTGAGGATTTTGGGAAACATAAATTCTTACCGCTTCGAATGGAGCACGACATTTACCATACGAACCTTTTCCATTGACGGAATATCTATCCCTATTAGTAGATGATTGTGCGTTAGAATCTTCATCTTCCTCATCATTTTCATATGTCTCGATGTCTTCTTCGTTTTCATCTATAAGAGAAACGGATGTCAACACAGGTTCAATACCTAAGTTTTTCAAAAATATAGCAACCTTTTTCTCTACGATTTCATACTTTGTCCCTTCTGACGTATAGAACTTATCGAAAGATAATTTACTTCCATCCTCATCATTAAAAATTGCATCCCCAAACTCATAATCCTTGAATACGTCATTCCAAAGGTAAAAGATAACCTTACCGACAAATGTTTTTGCCGATATAACACCATCTTGTGCTTTGCAGAAGAAATAGCCGAGTTTCTTATCCTCAGAATTGGTTGTGGAACCAATTTTCTCGTTTATCTTTTCAAGGAACTGCCACCAATTATATTTGCTTCCATCAACTTCTATAATCCAGTCCTTTTCTGCATTGGATATAGGCATATAAGTCCAATCCCAACGACGCTTGAAAGCAGAGTCTATTGGGAACAAACTCTGGTCGCTTGTGTTCATGGTAGCCCATATATAAAGATTGTTAGGCAATAGTAGAATATCACCATTCAACACTTGTGATACAATATCCTTGCCTTCATACATGGCATTAATTTTGTCTTTTTGCGCAATAAGCAATCCTGCAAATGCTTTTTGAAGTTGTCGCTTCATGTCGGCATCCGCTTTTATTGGATAATCAGAAAAGCCTCTATCATTACGGTCAAGCAATTGGAATAAGTCACCAAAAATCTGAGCGCAGTTTCCCCTGTTGATTTCCTCAATAACCAAATATTGCTTTTGAGGCTCATCCTCATTCGCATCAGCGTATTTCTTCCATGCACTTACGTATGCTTGTAAGAATGATTGCGCTACAAACTCATAAATGATGCGGTCTTCTTTTACAACTTCGCCATTTTCTACTACTTTATGTCCTGAGAGGTCACGCAAATCAACTTCTTTTGTTGTCGGTTTATAAGCACCCACAAATGTTGAATAGTCTGTGTCTGGATGGAATGTTGTACGGATAACATCTTCATCTTTCGTTTCCTCATTGATGGTATGCGATTTACCTGTGCCAGGAGCACCATAGAAGATTTGTTGAAAAGATTCTCTTTGTTCGGAAGGTAGTACGGCATTTTGTAATTGGGAGTTCCATATTATGTTATTATTATCCTCTTTCAATCTTATCCCAAAATCGTTTGTTGTAAGAACATTATAAAGGCGAAGCCCTTTGCTAAGTTCTTTTGACATGCTTTCTGTTAGATTTGCAGAGCGGATTATTTCTGTCAGATTATGATTTTTAAGGACCTTGCCATATTTAAGGGCAAACAAATAGTAAGAAAGCGACCCTATTTTATCATTCATTTCTTTTAGGGCAGCAACTAACTTATCGAAGCTAATAGTTTGTTCTTGTATCATAACTTTGGTACAATAATAATAGTGGTAATACATTTGGTATTATTACGCTTCATGGCAAGACGGAATCCACCTATACCACAAAATAAATCTATACCCTTATATTTCTTCTTCATCATTATTTATTTTTTTCCTTGTTCTCCAAAGCCTTTTTCTGTTCACTTGCCAATCTGCGTTCAACCTTCTTTACATCTTCTGCTGGAGGAAGGTTCTCTGGAACTATACCACGCTGCACAAGCATATCTCGAACAGCAGCATTGTTGGCAATATGCTCTTGGCTTATACGAGATTCGCCTTGAAGGTCTTTGGTCTGCACATTCACACTCGTCATTTCTGCCGCAAAATCTTTTGCTTTGATACTGATAGTAGGGAGGAAATCTGCTAATGGTCGTTTCTCCGGAATTCCCATGCGTCGCTTAAGTGTTGCCGTATTCAAGCGAAACAGAGCTTGGTCTCCCTTTGAACGTATCACAGCAAAACTCTTGTCATTCACACCTCGTTCATAAAGTACGCCAGAAAGTTTACGCTCTGTTTCCTGTAGTTTAGCACGTGCTTTGACTCTTTCAACTTCAATAAGACGCTGTTCTATAAGTTCTGCACGACGAGTTTGCACAGCAAAGTAAGTTTGTGCAAATGCTATCTGTGGCTTGCGAGGGTCGCCATTTTGAGCAACAAGGTAGCAAGCATAGCGCGTTAACATAATGTCATCTATCTGGCGTTCAGCACCAGAACCTAACACAACCATTTTGTTGACGTCAACAAAATGGTCTGTTATAATATGTCCGACATTAGAACAAGCATTTTTAGCTTTCTCTATTGCTTTTGTGAAATTACGCCATTCTTTGTATCCCAACAATGTACACAAATCTCTTGCGCTCCAACATTCCACGTCGTTAAGAATGCACGAAACTTGCTCAAACTGAGAGAACAACACTTGTATTTCTTCTTTTTTCATAAGATTTCTTTTTATTCTTCAGACAAATCGTTAATGGCAATATTTTCAATCGGCCAAAACAAATCCTGTATCTCAACATTCAAATATTTGGCAATTTCTACTAATGTTTCGACATTCGGCTGTATGGTGTTGGTACACCACTTTGATACTGTAGCAGGGTCTTTGCCTAATTGTTCAGCGAGCCATTTGTTGGTTCGCTTCTTTTCTGCCAAGACAACCTTTAGTCTGTTTATATCTTTATTCATATCTGTGTATAATTGTTTGATTATGCAAAAGTAGCGACTTCCTGTTAGAATAACGAATGAAAACAATGAAATATTATGTCAGATAGTGATTTTTGTATTTAATAGATGATATATATGTCAATTTATAGAATCTAAAAGCTAAAGGCTAATCTTTTGATATATGTTGAATTAAATAAAAATACCCCATGACATGAGTGCCATGAGGTATTTGCGGAATGTCCATTCAATGCTTTAGACAGCTGATGGAAACTACACATAAAGCATGAAAATACCAAATCGAAAACAAGGCTTTTCCGTGAATTGTGGATTTAAATTCCGTAATTTGTGGATTTTAATTCCGTGAAATATAGATTTTAATTCCGTGGTTTGTGGATTATGAGAGAAAACAACAAATAAGCTCCTATGTGGTAATCCGCATATAATAAAACCAATTAGGGCTGCAAACGGCATTGGTGCCGTTTGCAACCCTAAATAATATTATAGTACCATTTTAATTACCTATAAGTTTGCTACCTATACGTTCCAAATATCCAGTTTTCTTAAGAAAGGCAATTTCACGTTTGGCGGTAGCATCGGAAAGGTTAGTCTTTTCGCTAAGTCTTTCTCTGCTAAGACTATTGTCCTCGGAGAACATCTGTAGAATCAACTTCTGTCTCTCGGTCAAGTTTACAGGCTCATTTATTGGCTCATTCGATGAACCAGTCAAGTTCTTTTTCACCTTTTTCGGTTATCAGCCATTTTTTGCCATTCGAAGATTTTACTATAAGTTCATCTTTTGCCATATTAACAAGGAGACGACCTATTTTTCGTAGCTTTTCGTCACGAGTGTTTTGTCAACATTCAGAGATGTTGTGTAATGTGGCGCACGATCTTTGTACTACAAGCCGTTTTATTTTCAATATTTAGCTTCAAAATATGAATTATCAAAAATAAACCTTGCTTGATAATCAAACAGTTACAATCTTTTTAACAAACGTTTATTTTTCAATTATATTTTTTTTAGCCATCAGATCAAATAGTATCTACAGTTAACGCGGGCCCCTTTCTTTTGAACTTCTTTACCAACCATAGAATAGACCATCTTTCTGATTTCCTTCATGTCCACATCTGGAATTCTGCTTGCTATTTCTGAAATTTTGCTCATGGGATGACTATGCAAGTCTTCTTTGATGAGAGCTTTAAGTACATAAGGCTCTATTGTCTTTAGCGTCGTAACGATGTTGGACTTTGCATTTGCTAATAGCGTAGGGTTGACTTGATAGTATGCCCCTTTGGTTGCACCACATTTTGTTATCAAGTGATTTTTGTCTAAATTATCCACATAACTTCTAAGGCGTTCTTCTGCAGAGAGCTGGAGAGTCCTTGACAAGTCGGTTGTCGCAATGCGTTTCTCTCTGGCTATGATACCGAAAGCAATCTTGTTCTTTTGGGAAAGCTGATAATTATGGTCAACATAATCCATCAGGCGAACAACTTCTTTATCCGTAATCTCTGCACTTTGATATACTGTGACAGTGTTGAATGTTGATTCTATCTCAGGTTGCTTCTTTGCTTCAATGGCATCCAACTCATAAATCAAGTCATATCCAGAACTCTCGCCTTCCATCAGCCCAAATGCAGTCAGTATCTCAATCATATTTGGATTACGTCTGTGCTTGGTATGAAGGATGTTGTCTTTGGTTACACCCAAAGGGAGACCACCAGGATTGGAGATGCTGATATAACCTGGATATACCTTGATTGTGATGTCGTTGGAGATGGTTCTTGAACTATGAGCCAAACAATTAACAAGCAACTCTCTGATTAAGTTCTCGTTGTAATAGCGCACTGTCTTACGGAAGAGGCCATTAGGCATCTCATAGCTATAGGTCAAATCTACAGCCTTGTCCATAATATCTTCCAAAAGTTCCTTTGGATTAAGCGTGTTGTCACGCCATTCCAATTTATTGGTTTTGTTCTCCAATTCGTCATATACGATATATTGCACAGTGATAGGATAGCAAATGCGGCTACGCTGTTTGGCTGTACCAATCCATAAGACACCAAGATTAGTTATCTTGTTGCCGTCAAGAAGGTGGTACTGTTCGCCAATTTCTATATCGTCGAGCTGCTTGATATGCTGCTTCACTCTATCAGATTGGCGTATATCATTAGCGAATTTAGAGAGATTCGTCTTATTCTCATCTTCTAATTCAAACTGTGTTGGCACAAGTTCCCATTGGAAAGCTCCTTTCTCTTCTCCTACACGTTGGATGTCCTCACTACGAACCGGCTCACATTTGTCAGCGACACGGATATACATCTTGCCATCAGAAGTGGTAGCGTATGAATGGAGTGAAGGGAATACTGTGATGGCAAAGTACTGGCTGCCAGTTTCGTCTGCACACATCGCCTACAGCAAGACCTACGTTGAAACAGAGTCCACGCAATCTTGTAACAGCACTATTTGCCTCTTCTTGCGGTATAACCTGATTGGGAGCAGGCTTCTTTGTCTTGTCCTCCATGCCAATCATAATCTGTCCTCCTTGTGCATTGGCTAAAGCCACACAAGTAGTGGAGAGTTCCTTGAATCCTTTCTCTCCTGTTCGAATCTTTTGCAGACTCTTGTATTCTATCTTTTGTTGCTCTGTATTCATATTATTTAATTCTTAAAATAACACCCATATAAAGTTGTAAGCATTTGAATGAATTCCATTGATTGTGATCCTTTTATTGTATATACTAAATGTACGTCGACGTTAGCTTTATTTATGTCTTCAATTTTTATGCCATATTCTTGCATATTTGAATAGATATTAGTAAAGCTCTCCTCATTATAGGTAACAATAAAAACATTCTGCCTTTTTATTTTGCCTTCAATAATGCCATAGAAATATGGCTTAAAATAGTCAGAGTCAGTGATGCCTAATGATTGTCCAAATATCACGACATTGTCTGCTGTAAATAATCTTTCTACGACATTTTCCTTCATACCTTTTGGAAAATTGGGATTCTTTGTTTTAATGATGTGTGATAGATGAGTGCTTGAACTTATACAAGGAGGCACCATATTGTCTACACCAATAATCAAATTGGTAGGTGTTTGATGCATAAAGCCATGATGTTTTGCCAAGTCTAATGGAATATTCTCGTTATGGATATAAACGGCTTTCTTTTGTGAGTGCATTTTACAAAGATACCATGGATCGGTATAGTTAAATGTATACCAAGAACTTTCATGTGCTTCATCTACTAAAAGTAAATAATAAGCACATGAATTCTTATTGATAGAAATTATATCTAAATCTGTTAATTCTGGAAGGTATCTTCCCCATGCCTTTGTAATCATACGCCATGCATTGTTTACATCTTCGGCACATTCAACTGATGGTGATAGTGAGTAAGCTATAAGTTCATTGCGGAGTAGCCCTTCTAAATCATACCAATTTGCAACAGATCTTTCTTTGATCTTTTTGATTAAAGGTATATCTGGAATTGATAGAAATTCAAATGATTCAACAAATCTTTTGAAAGAAGTTTTTAATCCTAAATCAATATCAAATCCATTACCTAAAACTATCATGTTGTCCATAAGATTTCTATTTTAATTGTCAAATCCAAATTTGTTCCAAGCATCGAGGACGAGGCGCTTGGTGCGGTTTTCCTATCTCGCTGTCTTACTTCACGTAGTAGCATGTTATTTATTGCGTTTAATAGAGTCTATTCGTGAAATAAAAGTGTAGAAACTTCTTCAGCTCTCAGCTTGCAATATTCGTAGTCGCTAATGACAGAAGTCAAATCTTGTTCACTTTTTATTGGGAAACAGTTTGGGTGGCTCAGATGATTATACCATTGTGAAATTGTTATTCCCATATGGTAGATTCCACCACACGAAATGTTCATGTTACATTCTCCTTTTGTCGTGAATTCTCCACCATTAGGAATTACTTTCTGAAGTACTAAAAACTTTTTGTAATTATTCTTGTAAGCCTTGATATAATTATCTACATCATTTCCTTGTATGGTTACAAATTCATCATTATATCTCAAATCTGGGCCATTAAAATAATACTGTATATACCAACCATTTTCTGTGACATTAAGTTCGCCACCTGATGCCAAGGCTTCTGTATATTTTGCTTTATTCATAACTTCTATTATTTTTTTGCAAATATACGATTTTTTGGTTAAATCTTTGCATAGAATACCATCAATGCGACTTTAAAACATAAAAAAAGTGTATTTTAGTATTATATATTGATGTTCTTTCTAATCTGTATTATATAAGAAAAGGAGGCTGTGGGGAATACGAAAAAGTTAAACCGTATGAACGTCAAACAAACTATGCAAGGAGTTGGATGGTATAGACGAGAAACTTGCTCTTCGACAGAAGATGCTTGACGATGCCAACGCTACCATTACGGAAGCCAAACAGAGGCTTGCAGAAATGAAATACGAGCACAGCAGAATGCAAGAAGTTCTTGGTGAAGACAGGGACTTGCACTCAATTCAACTTCAAAGAAATATGCTTGCCACTTTCAACAGTATGCTTGTTTCTTCTTTAGAGCCTCTTGCCTCTACGTTCACCGACCGTCAGCAGGAAATTCTAAATGAGTCTGGCTATTCTGACTTGATGCGAAACAGCAACTCAATAATCAACTGCGCCATGCTTCTTTCGCTTGGCTATATCCGTGAGGCTACAACCTATGCAGAATCATGTGGCGGTGGCAGTTCGCCAGGCTCTGGTTGGGGACGTGACAAGGATGAAGACGATGATCATTGGTGGCGCAGGTGCATCGCCGTGTCGGCTGCGATGATGCGACCAGCGAAGTATCGGATGCGACGTGGCAGATGATATAAACAAGTGACTCTTCAGATAAAATGTCATTACAATTTTATCTGAAGAATCACTTGTAAAGAACGACCGCAACGACTGCAAAAACGACCGAAAATAGCCGAGAACGACTGCAAAAACGACCGAAAATAGCCGAGAACGACCAAAGGACGACTTAAAACGACCGAAAATAGCCGAACAAATTTATATTCCAAGTTCAGACTCACCTTTTTCGGTTATATTCCATTTTTTCCCTTTATCGGTTTTGCAAATCAAATTTTCTTTAGCCATGGCGCCCAAAAGGCGACCAATCTTTCTCAATTTCTCGTCACGTGTTAGACTGGAAGGGAATACATGCTGGAGACCTTCATAAACGTCTTTACGTTTAAAACCCATACTGCCTGCATTATGCGCCAACTGAAGTAATAGTTTTTGAATACTAGTTTCCACAAGACCAGTTTCTTTTGTATAGTGCCCTATTTGCTTAGTCAGTTTTGCTACTTTTAGAGATATGGTGTAATGTGGCGCACGGCCTTCTATCAATCCTTTTTCATAAAGATGCTTTGCAGCTTCCTTGGTAATGGGGTGGTGTTTCTGTACCGCATCTAACCAAAGGCACTCTTTCAGAGACAAAGAGCTATTTGTTTTCAAAAGATTGGTATATTTCTCGTCAATCATCTTGCCATAGATAGTGACTCCTACAGTACGATGCTCATTGTCAATATCGTAATCAGGCATAGGGAAGAAACGATTGCGTTGTTCAGTGTAAATCTTCTTGATGCCACGTCCTACGGTATCAATCATGTTGAAGTTGACCATGCCTCGGCATAAGCATTCGTTGCGATAGTGAAACTGAGGACCTTTATGCTCCAAAGCATTCTCTATGGTGCCGGGAATAAAGCTACCGCCATTGCCATAGTATAAGGTGCTTGGACCTTCTACGAAAACTATGCGCTGTTGCAAGGTGTAATCTTGATGGGCGATGGCATTATGTAGAGCCTCACGTATGGTATATTCATCATACTGCTTCATCGTATCAGGAAAGAGGGTTCCGCCTGGCAGTTCGCGCATGGTTTTGTTGCGTATCTTGCCCAACACCTTATCTACAGTCAAGATGAAAGGAATGGAGAAGTGTTCATAATCTTGCACAATACCTTCTTCATCTTCCCAAGTCCAAGTGATTTGTGCAACGGCAGGATGAATCTTTTGGATAGAAAGCGGCTTGCCTAATAACAGTATTGCAGCACGAGTGATTTGGCCGTCTCGCATCATCATGCTATTAGCTAAGAACTCTTCTGTTGTCCACGCATCTATTTCTTCGGCAGGAATACTTGAAGAGTGTACTTTCTTGAACATGACTTTAGCTGTGGCTACAGCCAACTCATCCAAATCATTGATGGTCGCATTGGGTACGAGTTGGGCTGTCCAATCTGGTATTGGTGGTTGTTGGCGGATGGCATCTTGTTTGGCTTGGTTCAATGGTTTCAGACTTTCGCCATCACGACCATAAGCCACACCTTTCCAGTGCATCACGATATTGCGTGGCGATGCAGGAACTTGGAACAACAAAACACGCTTGCCTTCAACCTCAATAGGTACAATATCCCTAAAAATAAGGTTGTCTGTAGTGTGTTGAGACATGTCTTGCTTTAGGCGGTTCAAGGCTACTTCACCATCTTTGAAACTGGTACCAATAATCTGGTGCTTCTTGTCCCAAACGCCAAAGACTATCCACGCAAACTCATGGTCTCGTAAGTTTGCTTCATTGCTGAGGGCGGAGAAGTACTTTCCCAACTCTTCAATATCAAAGTTGGTCTCTGCCTTCTTGAACTCTACGACCTCATTTTCTGAGTGCTCCCAGAGTTGGTTGAATATGTCTATCCTTAATTCCGCAACACTATAATTTAACTTTATTTATAAGTTCCTGAGCAACA
>ENA-OYWJ01000824-OYWJ01000824.1-human-gut-metagenome-genome-assembly--contig:-NODE-824-length-13117-cov-6.849640_pt1 | contig 13117 bp, 6 predicted proteins | sample MGYA00244169_ERZ653395 | MGnify/ENA primary metagenome ERZ653395 (study PRJEB26926, sample SAMN06165120) | human gut metagenome | biome: ENVO:00009003; feature: ENVO:2100002; material: ENVO:00002003...
ACACTTATGCGATCGTCGGCAGCGTCAGATGTGTATAAGAGACAGAAATTATATATTATTCATTGGTTAAATATACAACAACACCCTTGTTTGCCGGGAGGTCTACGATCAGTTTACCATCGCGGATCTCAAGGCTTTCTCCACCTGTACAGTCACCGCCTGCGGCTACAGAGTTTCTCTCCTGCTTATGCATAGTCTGTTCGAATTCGCCGATCACACGATGCATGTTGTTCATGGTATCATTCAGATTTCCAAACAGATTCCATACTGCCTGTCCGAAGTCTGCGCCTGTTTCCAGTGCTTCTAATGCCTTACGGATATCTTCTGCCTTATAGCGGATCTCACCGGAAGCTCCGACCAACTGACCGGCTTTATCAAGCAGCTCATTTCGTGCATTTCCCCATGCCTTTGCTGTTGCATCATCTGTACAGGTATCCTCCTGTACTTCTGTTGACTGATCGATCGTCAGGAGGTTGACTGCTTTATTTGCACCAATCGGCAGATTGATCTCCATGTGTGCACCGTTATCTGCATTATTCAATGCTGTTACAACTGCACGTCCATCCAGACATCTTGCAAATGCAAACTGTCCGGTCGTCAAATACAATTCCCGGTAGTCTCCATAGGTCAGTTCCGGAAATCTCTGTTTCAGATGCCCAAGTGTTGTATACAATGCAGGGAGCTCATCTTTTTCATTAAAATCAGCCAGATTCAGATCCGGACGCAGATTCCAGTCTGAACCATTCTCCTTATTGCCCGGTATACCGAATTCAGAACCGTAATAGATTGACGGAATTCCCGGTACGGTATATACGAGGATCGCTACATTGTACATATGCGCCTTGTTATTTAATTTACTGTAAATTCTTGCTACATCGTGGTTATCGCAGAAAGTATATAACTTCTTGTCACCTACAATGCCATTTAAACGTTTGATCGTATGTGCAATCTCAAAATAGTTATGGTCGTTATGTCCGGAATACAAGCCCTTATGCAGTTCATAATTTGTTACGGAATGGAGCATATCGTTATTTGCCCATCTCGAATAATCTCCATGAATAACCTCGCCCATCAGCCAGAAATCCGGCTTTAATCCATTGCAGAAAGAACGTAATTCTTTCATAAAGCCAAAATCAAGTACGTCCGCAGCATCCAGACGGATTCCATCAATATCAAATTCATCGACCCAGAACTTTACGGTTTCAAGATGATAATTCTTCACTTCCGGATTCCAGAGGTTTAATTTCGCAAGCAGATTATATCCGCCCCAGTTATCATAGGAAAATCCATCGTTATATTCGTTGTTACCCCAGAAATTCACATTGCAGTACCAATCCTTGTATCTGGAATTCTCCCGGTTCTGCTTTATATCCTGAAATGCAAAGAACTCTCTGCCTGTATGATTAAATACACCATCTACGATGACCTTTACATCATTTGCATGACAGTTCTTTACGAACTGCTTGAAGTCATCATTTGTTCCAAGTCGTCTGTCTACCAACCGATAATCGGTTGTATCATATCCATGAGAACCGGATTCAAATAACGGCCCTATATAAATCGCATTGCATCCGATCCGCTTCGCATGCTCCGCCCATTCATTTAACTTGTCAAAATGCTCTCCTGTCTCTCCATTGTTATCATGTGGACATCCACACAATCCAAGTGGGTAAATATGATAAAATACTGCGCTGTCATACCATGCCATAGTCTTTATCTCCTTTTATCATTTTTTGTATACATATTGCAAAAAGCCATACATATCAATCATGTAAAATTATACCACAAACCTGTCGTATACGCGAAACTTTTATACAAATTCCGATTTTCTATATATTCCATATAAATTTATCTTCCTGCATTTCATTTTTCCCGACACATAATCATAAAAACTCTGTACACAGGGAGGCTTATAAGCAGTCGCGTCACAGATTATAAAGAAGAAATATTCGGTTGTTAAGATCTCTTTTGATGTTATCTGTCTGCTCACAACTGCCTGTATGACAGGTATCTTCCTCGGTCACATCAAAGGTCTGGGAATCGGAACCATCCTTGCAGCGTTTACCATGGGAAAAGGCATTGCCATCGCCGGACAGATCATTGATAAACGTATGATCTTTGTTACCTATCTTTCCAGAAAGAAATAGATTTTCATATAAATATTTTGAACAAAAATAAAATTCCATGAATGGGATAACCGGGAGCCGGAAAGCTCCTGTGTTACCCCGTCATGGAATTTTTTAACTTAAATTTGCAGTTTTATTTTACTGTGACCTTCACCCGTTTATTTACTCCATTTAATGCAGTAACATAGATATAACAGGTTCCTTTTTTCTTTGCACGGATCGTACCCTTTGCTGTTACAGTAGCAACCGCTTTATTGGTACTGCTGTAGCGAAGCTTAGCGCCATGCCCTTTGGATAACAGTTTCTTCTTGTTATCCTGTAAGATAAGCTTAGTTGTTATCTTCGCTGTCTTACCTTTCTTTAAGGTATACTCTGTCTTCTTGCACTGAATCTTCTTTACATTTGTATAGGTCTTGTTCTTTGGTCCTGCAGTATGAAGTGTCAGTCCGGCAGCAATATACTGCTTCTTTCCATTCACAATACGATATGCCTTGACGCGGACTCTGTATGACTGCTTTCGGTTCAGACTCTTGCCTTTATACTTACTCAGTACTGTTGCATTCTTCTTTGCACCTGAAATCGTCTTAACAACAGTCAGCTTCTTTCTGTTACATGGAGCTGCATAGACATCATATCCCTGTGCCCCCTTAACAGCTTTCCAGGTCAGTTGAATTCCCTTCTGTGTCCAGACAACCTTCTGTTTGCTGGAAAGTGTCTGTGAATTCTTCTCAATCTGCTCCTTGGTCAGTTTCTCTACAACTGGTTTTTCCGGTTCTGCCGGAGGCTCCGGCGTCTTAACAACCGTTACCGTGATCTTAATCGGTATATTCTGTAACATCTTCTCATCAACGGTACATACCAGTTTACTCAGATCTGTATTGTTCGTACGAACATCTGCCGTGATATCTGTACCATTCATACTCCAGGCACTGATCTCGTAGCCATCGATTATTGATGCGGTCATCGTAACTGTGCTGTCCCGATATACTTCAAGACTGCCTGATCCGGCGGATACATCCTGCACAAGATCATTCTGTTTTTTACGCTCCACATGAACAGCTATTGTTCCTGCATTTACTCCATCTGCCGATACCAGCTCATACTGAAGTTCAGCTTTTGGAATCTCCTTATAAGTAACTGCCACCTCTACATTCTTCTCAAAGCCTGTATCCGGTGCCTGAATCCTGATCTGCTTATTGTCTGTATCTTCTATATCAGAAACCGTCATATCACTGTAAGCTGCACCATCCATCATTACTGTGATCTGATCCACTTCATATCCGGTCTTCGGTGCTGCTGTCATGACGATATCCTCTGTGCGGTATCTGTCAATATAACCACCGGATGCTACATTACACTCCAGTGTTCCGTTATTATCACTGTTATATGTGACAGTTGGGCGATCAAGCAGAACGAGTACAACACGCATGGATTTGCTTACACTGTTAAATGAACTTTCCTTCGCGTCTTTTCCGGTCGCGATCGTCTGTTCTTCTGAACCGGTAAACAGCTTCCACTCCGCAATCTGATACTGCTCCGGCACATCTGCTTTCATAACAACGGACAGATTCTTTACTATCTTTGTATCATTATTGATCTGCACAGAATCACTCCATGCCGTAACAACATCATCTACCTGCTGTCCCTGTTCATTTACTGCTTCAAAATGAAGTGTTTCCATCTGGAACATATTGACAACCAACTTGATCTTCATGTTCTTCTGAACATTGGATACTACATACTGATCTCCTCCGGTTGCTGCAACTGTATAATGTGTATCGTCTGTATAGATCCTCCATTCTGATACAGTAACCGATTCCGGAAGATCTGCTGTAAGTGTCACCGTTGATCCCTTTGCTGCCTTGCCATCCTGAACCTGTTCTGAGACATTGATCTTACAGCCTGCAACCGATATATCAGAATCTTCTGCGATCACTTCTGTCTCAAATGAATATGTCTCTACCGGTTCAAATTCAACGGCCACAACAGTATCTGTCTCCACATTATCGAGTGTGATCTCTGTTCCGGCAAAGATACTTCCGTCAGTATTTTTCTGAATCTTTGCTGAACCACCATGAGAAACCGTCCACTGTTTTACGACATAATTCTCATCTGGAACTGCCTGAAGCAGGATACTCTTTCCTGTAAGGACCGTTTCACCTGTATCGATCTTACTTCCGTAGCTTCCGGCCTTTACATAATAGGCCTGAAGACTTCCGTTTTCCGGCTGATCGTAATTCAACTGGTAGGTTTTTGCTGCAAAGGATACACTGACATGAACACTGCTGCTCAATGCTGAAATGATCAATGTATCTCCATTTACCACGTAATCTGTTCCGAGAACCAGATCAGCTCCATCACTTCCTGTTACCTTCCATGCTTTGATCTTATAATTATCCTTTGGAATTGCTTTAAAGGATACCTTGCTCTGATCTGCTAATCCGGCTCCGGATGCAAATGGCTCTTTGGAGTCTCCACAATATCCTTTTATCGTTCCCTTGCCATCAGACTCATATCGGACTGTATACTGGTTCGATACGATCTGATATTTTCCTCTGTTCAGAGTGACGTTATATTTCTTCAGGAATTCTTTTACCAGATCTATATACTCACTGTCTTCTTCGGTTCCAACTGTAAGCCATGCGATTCCGGTCTGGTAAACACCTGCTGACGAATTTTCATCTAACTTCGGCTCAGCCTCTATTGTCATCAGATCCGACAATTTATATTTAGCTGCATCTGAATCCAGAATACCGGATTCTGTGTCATCACCCGCATATTTTACATCAACATCTGACAGGCTTAATACTTTATCTGCCGTGTCATCCTCTGATATATCATCCTTTGATGGAGCAGTAATAACGATCGGCCGTTTGTTTACGGTAAGCATCTTCATCGCATATGATTTGGTCTGACTGGTACCGCTCTGTCTGGTTATCGTCGCAGCAAATGTATGCTGTCCCGGCCATTTCGGTGTAAATGTATTACCGGTTATATTTTCTGTTACAACCTTATCATCTCCATCTACATAGGATACCTGATAGGATACAGAAGCATCTGCTGCAAGCGGTTCTGTCGTTATATTGCCGGATGTATCGTTTTCCCGTTTTCCCTGTCTGACTTCTAACTTAATGGTATTGCCATATTCCGCATTGTTTCCGGAAAGAACGTATACCGTATTATCCGTACGATCTACTACATAATAAACAGTCTGTATATCAGTAGGATATAATGATGTATTTCCTCCATAAGATACAGTTACCGTATAATCTCCGGCTTCTTCCGGATTCCATACAACAGAAGCATTACCATTCTTATCTACAACGGTTGATATATCACGAATAGAACCGGTCCGGTTATTGAAGAAGTTTACATTTACAATTCCTGTTTTATCGATATTGACAGAAGATGTAACTGCCTCTGCAACATGGATCTGAACCGTTGTCTGATCTCCCTTTATGATGTCTTCAACCTGTGTATCATATGTTTCATTTACGGTAACAACCTCACCAGGGGTAACACCATACTGCTTAGATGCTCCACTTCCCATAAGAGAAAAGGCATCATCCGTAGCGATCTTTAATTCATTAAATGTTGTAATGATCTGCTCCTGCTGGTTCTCATCTGTTACCGTCTGCTCAGTCTTGTAATAATAGGTCTCATCCGCAGTCCGATCTGCTTCGGCGGATTTTGCATACATGATATAAGCATTATTTCCTTCGTATGCCTCCGGCCAGTACAGATACCAGGTTGTTCCATCAACCTCGATATACTGCTGATTTGTAGTGCCAGTAGATTCTTCTTTATATCCGGCATAAGCAGGCACATAGGACTGAACAGTACCGGCATACGCTTTTGCTGTAATTGCTCCATCTGTACCCTGTTCCAACTGATACCACTGTGTAACTGCTTCTGACATAGCATCTGTGCTGTACAACAATATCTCACCATCGGCTGTTACTGCTGTATATGCATAATAAGTCTTGCCCGCTGCAGTCTCTGTCACCTGTTCTGTCACAGGCTTTATTGTATCTGCATCAACTCCATTCCAGAGAGCGGCTGCATCACCGGTTGTTCCACTCTGGAATACATTTGGTATTACTTCATTTAATTTCACCTTTGCAGTTGCTGTTCCTGCTGTCTCATTATATCCTTCCAGTACATACCATTCATTTGTCTGGCTGTCAAAATAGATAAATTCCGGTATTACTGCATCCGGATATACAGCGGATACCACTGCACCATTCTTATACTGGACAAATGTCTCCTTTTGTGTTCCGATCGTAACCGCTACAGTCTTCGATACCGTACGTTCATTCGTAACCGTCCGTGTCTGTGTATACTGTCCAAACGCTGTATTGGTTCCCTTATTCGCACTGTCGGACTGTGTATTGCTGATCGTTGCTGTCAGCATACTGTCAGCTCTTCCGACATGCAGGATACCCGGAGCTCCATATGCATATAACCGCACACCCTTTATCAGCTCAGAAAGAACGCATCGATAAGAATTGCCATCCATATCTTCTGTAATGCCATTCAGCTTCAATGTGCTTCCATTTATACCGGAAGCTTCTTTGTCCGTCAGATTCACCCAGTTGACCGAACCTGCTTTACGAACCTGCCATGCATAGGACAGACCGCCTTTTGCATTTGCAGATGGAAGTGCATCGATCACAAAGCTTGCATTACCGCCAACAACAACTCTCTGAACATTAGTCATACTTAAGATATCCGGTTTCTCACTGTCAGCCAGTGTATGAACGGATACCTCTGGTGTGTATTCGGAGTATACAGTCTCGCCTCCGCTGTTTGTTCCAACTGAACGAAGTGCAAATTCATATTCCGTCGATGGTTTCAGTCCATCATAGGTGTAAGAAGCACTGTCGCCACTGATCGTATCTAACAGACTGTATTTATTGGTTGTAATACCATCATTAAATACCTGATAGATCTCATATTTCTCTGCCTTCTTATAACCACTTTCCCATGCAAGCGTTACGGAATCCGCGGTCACTGTATCCACACTGATATCTTCCGGTGGAGATGGCGGCTGTTCGACATTCTTTACAACAAAGCCAAGAATCGGAACATTGCTATCGCCAAGCTTTGCCTGCCAGATACCAAATTTGGTACTGAAGCTGTACTGAGAATCCGTCGCCGGCGGGTAAGCTACCACGCCTTCCTTTGATACTGATGAATAATCAAATGTTGTCTTACCGGAGCCCCAGCCACCGCCAAGCTTGACACCACCGCCATAATTCATCTTCGCTACCTTGGCATCAATTTCACCTTCTACACCAAGTGTCAGTTCGAAGCTGTTCGTCTGGGTCATTGTTTTACTGCTCTGTGTATTGTCCGTAATATTCATAGCTACCGTTGTCTGGTCATTGACCTTATTATTGATCTCTATCCAGTTCGGATAGCCAACGAAACCTTTCATTCCAAGCGAGCTGGTCGCATAGGTATCCGGACATCCCGGCGTACTGGACAGAATATCCTTCGTAATTACCTTATTCTGCAGAGTTTCATCACTTTCTGCAAATCGGTTAAAGGTATCTACATCCATGGTCGAATAGACCGGCTGCTGCTGCACTCCGACCTCCATGGTATACGATGCACTTCCATTCGCCGGTGTGATGACATATTCATACAATATAACCGGCGTTCGATAAAGTACTACCTGATTCTTCGTACCATCATTTTCAAAACTGATCGAATACTCATGGGAAAGCTCATCCTCATACGACCACTCCCAGTCATGGGTATAGGACGCCTCCGTATGGAACTGCAATGCTGAAGAACCGATGGAAAATGATGCATATGCTCCGATGGATGCCATTTTCGTCTTACTGGTTACCGTTCCTTGTCCGGATAGCTTACCATATAAGGTTTCTCCGATATTGCCATTATAATAATTATCCTGAAGCTCTCCAAAATATGGAGCAGCCTGTAATATAGCCAGAATATCTACATTACTGTATGTATATTTCTTGCTCTTAAAGGTAAATACATCTGTATCTTTATCCGCATCAACTGCTGCGATCGCCAGACATGGGAAATCACTCATGCCGACATGCCGCACCAGCTCGTTTGAAGTCGAATCAAAATAACTGCCCGGTGTACAGATACCGGTCGATGAATCCTTGTTCTGTTCCTTACCGGACATGTTCACCCGGTAAAAGTACCGGTTAAAGCTCTGTTGCTTATATCCGGTCGTATATAAAACCTGCTCAATTCCCAGATCATTTTCATCAAAGTTTCCTGCCACACATCCGTCTACCCAGGTATCGGATATGATATAACCGCCGATTCCTTTATCACTGCTCTGACATACCTTGGCTGTATAGTCCTTTTTCCATGATTCATTTTCAAACTTCCAGAAAACACCATCTAAGAAAACCTGCTCCGCATCATTTCTTCCGTTTACTGCCGCACAGGTCAATGCAGGAAGCGGATGCACATTATCATCTTTATCAAAGCCTGCATTTACAAAATTACACATATCCATTACGTTTCCGCCGGATGGAATTAATGTCTCCACCTCTTCATTTGGATCGTATTTCAATGTTACCAGCATATACTTTTTATTTGAACCGGATTTATCTCCATCCGGGCCATCATTATCACTGTATACACCGGCAACTACAACTTCCGGGAAGCCATCAAAATCAATATCACCTGCTGCTACAGATGCGTAACGCATATATACACTGCATGTATCCTTATCCATTACATACTTATTCATCTGCTGTGGTTTCTTGTTCTCTACCTTATAACAGGCAAATACAGAGCTTCTCTGCTGCAGCTTCTTTCCATCACTGTCATCGTGGATATTCGAATAGGAACCAACCAGAAGGATCTCATCTTTACCATCCCGATTGATATCCGAAGTTTCTATCGACATGTTGATTGTTGCTCTTGCTGTCTTACCATTATTGGTAAATTTACCTGCCATATCCGCTCCGGTATTTCCCATAAAACTACGAACCGGAATATTATCACTGATCGGCGATAAGGTGATTCCGTCCAGGATCATAATATACGGATCTCCACGTTTTGGAACATAGACTGCGATATCTTCATCTCCATCACCATCAAAATCTCCTGCCTTTAATGTAAAATAATTCTTATAGGCACTGTATTTTTCCAACTGATTATCCCGAAGCCAGTCATTATCATCACCCGATCCAAGGCTGAAGGTCTTTCTTAATTCCTGACCTTTACCGGATGCACTGTATCTTGCTACAACAAGCTGCGGATCTTTTCCCAGTGATGCGCCAACAAGTGCAACCATATTATCACGGCCGGTTCCATACGGATCATAACCGTCTACATTTACATACTTGACATCAGCTGCGCCGGATGCTGTACGGCTCTGCATAAATCCATTGTTGTTCCGTTTCGAATCCGGTCCAACATAATAGCCCTTGATATCCGAGCTTTTCGTATAGTTATACGTCTCAGCATTTCGGTTCTTTCCACTGGATCGATACCATAAAAATGCTTCCATCTTTTCATTAAATGCAGAATAGCCGGAACCATATGGATTTTCACCGTCATTTGCATTAAATGAATTTGGTGTCGTCAAATTAAATCCATATTTATCCTTTCCGCTGTTATCTGCATTTGAAATATCTGCCTGCGTGACCGCCTGCCCCGGCGGCTCATCCGCAAGAACTCTGACCGGATTTCCAACCCCAGGAAACATACCGATCACCATCGAAATCGAAAGCATTGCTGCCATCCATTTCTTTCCCCATTTTCTGTTCATGTTCTCATCATCCCTTTCTTACATAAACGTTATTCTTGTTTCTGAATGCTGTCTCTGCATCCAATCCTCCAGTTACATAATAATTATATCGAAATATTTTCTAAAAAGAAAGAAAAATAGATACATTTTATAAATATATCCATCTTGTAAACACAATATGTGTATTTGTTCTGACAATTTGCGTTAGTTGATTAGAAGCAGATACAATTTAAAACGCATAATGTTATGCAAATATTGTCGGATCAAATCATAAATTATACCCCTCTTGCTTCAAAAAAAGACATTTTCATATGATATCCTTATAAAAATATATCCCAAATTTCGGACATATCTTAAACTGTAACATCATACGAAAATGTCTTATTATGTGCTCCAACTATTCTATTTTTTATTCATTAAACTGCTGTTCTATTATGAATGAATGCTATTCTATTTCCATTTTACTTGGTAAATAAATGCTGTCTTCTGATCACATCTTATTTTGTAAGAAAATACTGTGCTTGATTACATCTTACTTTGTAAACAATGCTTCTATAAATACATCTGCGATCAACTGCTGTCCCACTGCAGTCGGATGATCATCCGGATCTATATAATTTTCTGCATTCTGATTATTAAGCACAATATCATTCGATGAAGCAAAGGCTTCATAGCAATCTGCCAGTACAATATTCTTTTCTTTACATACTGTACTAATGATTGTATTTGCCTGACTGATCTTTTCTTCTGCATACTGTCCGATATTGACTGTTATCCCGCCTGCCGATATTTCATAATCCATATTACGATATGGATTATATAATGTCATGATCGCAATCCGGCAATCCGGCGAAGCCTTACGGATCAGATCTATACTATCTGAAAGATTATTATAAAACCGATTCAGATTATCTTCCGCAGACCGGTCTGCCTCCTCAAAGTCCCGGACAAATGTCTTTTTATTAATTTTTTTCCAAAGCGGAGAATCATCTCCTGCACCGGAATATCCATAAAAATAATCTTCATACTGCATAACAAAGAATTCAAACGGAAGAAGTGCATCATTCGTACCAATGCAAAATGTCACATAATCAGCATGGTCTAACAGATTTATCTTGCCTTTCTTGATATTTTGCCACATGTCTCCACTGAGCTGACCATTTACTCCTTGATTACATTCGACAACCTGCATCCCCTGTTGTTTCATAATAAGCAGCAATCCTTGCAGAAAATCGTTCATTCTCTGCGTGTTCTAATGAATATCCATATGTAATCGAATCTCCCAATGCTACATATATAACAGAATCATCCGATACCTGCTCATTTAACTGCAACAATTTTACATTATTCTTTGTACGGCCATGCAATCCCCAGACGATTGCAATAACACATGCCCCGGCTACTGTGATCAGTCCGGCAGCCTTCCATTTCTTCATATCGACCACCTCTGTTTTATATAATAACTTGGAATCTTTTGCATTATCCTAATCCGGTATAATCTCTATATATACCTGATCGTATTTGTATTTCAGTTCTTGCTTGATCTCATCCCGGACACGATGCAGAATACTGATATGTATGACATCTGTTTTATTTCCAATATATACTTCAACCCAAAGCTTCCGTCCAGTCTGGATAACATCTAAGAATGTAACCTCATAGGGATAATCATTCATATGTTTATCCACGATTCCACGTATCTGATTTAAGACATCTTTCTCCGGCGCAAATAAAATCAGATTTTTAATGCTCTGGAAGATCTCCTTTACCGGTTCTTTTATAAGAAGCAGTGCCATAATTACAGCTACTGCAGGATCAATATATGGCGTCAAAAAACGGAATCTCGTTGTAAGCAATATCATCTGAACTGCAAATGCTACGGCTACTCCCATACTACTTATAACATCAAGCTTCCACATATAAAGCTCAGCTTTGATCGTCGTAGACTCATACTTTTTACTGTAATGACCAAGCAACAGATACATGCCTGCACACCCAAGACATACAAGCAATTCAAATATAGCAATACTGCCGGCATCAACTTCATGTCCACCATGTAATAACAGCTTTATATTTTCAACCATCAGATTGCAGGTAAGTGCTAATAATACACTGTACTTTACCAGTAAGAACAATGATTCTACCTGCGCATATCCATATGGATGCTTCTCTGTCACCGGTTTATAAAGCAGGGGCACAAGCACCAGAAACGGTCCGATCATCACTAAATCTGCTGCATCAAACAAACAATCAGTCCACAAGGAATGCGAATGAGTAAACCATGCCATCACACCTTCCGCTACTATAAACAATACGCTTCCAAGAAATGATAGTTGTAATATTCTCTTTTCAATCGTCAGTTTCTCTTTCTTTTCCCTACGTTCTTTCTTTACACTGTCCTTTTTCTTCGTACTATTATCTGTCTTCATCTGTTTTCTCTTTCTTACTTTCATCTTTTTCTATTCTTCAATCTCACAACTACCACTATAACACAAAAATCCCGCCCGGCATACACCAAATGAGATTCTTTGTATCGTTCACAATTATAAGCAAACATATAATTTTAATTATTAACTAACAAAAAGCCCCTGTTACTGCAATATAACAGTAACAGAGACTTTTTATTATTGACTATTATAATTCACGTTTTCGTGCAGTCTATTATTTGTTAGCGATTGCAGCCTGTGATGTCAGTCACAGTAAGACGCTCCCCTGCCTTGCCCTGACCGTAGGTATACTTTGCATACGAATCCACGCCGTAATCATCCAGCGCATATCCGTCTATCAGAAGTTCCTCTCCCACTTTTATCTCTGTCTTTGCTGTGTCTATATACACCGCATAAGCGGGTACGTCAAATATGCTGTCATAGCTGTCATATATAGCTTTGTCTGCATCCGTGGCAGGCTCGTATGCGAGCAGTACACTCTTCCCATACAGCTCGGAAGCCGTGAAGCTTGTGAGCACATCACCGTCTATACCGAAGCTTACCTTGTCCCTGTCTGAATCCGGTATCTCAGCCCAGCTATGAGAAGACTTGCCCGGTCATACTACGAATCCTCTATAAATCCAATACCTTTATAACACTACTCATATTTGTATGCTACGAGCAAACACTAATTAACTTTCCAGTATTTTATCTGTCTAACAATGTCCTCTCGTACCTTTTCCTCAGTTAAATAATCTGGAAATACACCATCCTTCTTATAATCATCTGATATCGTAATGTTCCTTTCAAGCAAT
>ENA-OYWJ01000828-OYWJ01000828.1-human-gut-metagenome-genome-assembly--contig:-NODE-828-length-13039-cov-49.031731_pt1 | contig 13039 bp, 4 predicted proteins | sample MGYA00244169_ERZ653395 | MGnify/ENA primary metagenome ERZ653395 (study PRJEB26926, sample SAMN06165120) | human gut metagenome | biome: ENVO:00009003; feature: ENVO:2100002; material: ENVO:00002003...
GGCTATGCGCTTGTTGGGCTTTCAGCCCGTTTGGAATTAAATCCGAAACTTTAGTTAATAATCCTACGAATATCATCCTAATAAAATAAGCAACCGCAAGCTGCACATAGTGTGTAGCTTGCGGTTGTAGTTTTTTTCTGCCTTATATCGTTTATTATATGTTTTCCCTTATTTTTTTGATATTTTTCTTTTTTTTTTGATATTTGCTATCCTGTTTCTATATTTTCCATTATCTTTGCAAGCATAATTGTATTATATACAATTTCTAAAAGTTATACCCTAAACTTGCTACAATATATTTGTATACTAACTGATAATAAAGAATCTAACTGAAATAAATATGATCAAAAAACTACTATTTGCAGCTGCACTTACAGCTGTGGCAGGTGGTGCACAAGCACAGCGCCAGACCGATAAACTTGACCGTGGTGTTATCGCTATGAAGGTGTCGGGAGGTGTGTACGTCAATTGGCGTATTCCTGCTGAGGAGTATTATGACGTTACCTACAACGTTTATCGCAATGGTGTGAAACTCAATGATAAACCATTGACAGTTTCTAATTTTACCGACAAATCTGGTACTCTTGCTAACACCTATACTGTTTCTGCCATTATCAAAGGTCAGGAACAGGCACAATGCAAGCCTGCTTCGGTATGGGCATCAAGCTATAAGGAGATTAAACTCAAGCACGACGGTATCAAGAGTACATTGGTTCCTAACGATGCTTGCTGTGCCGACCTCGATGGCGATGGCCAGCTCGATATGTTGATGAAGTTTGACAACGCAAACGAAAGAGCTGCAGGATATCCTAAGGAAGGCTACCAAGGCGAATATAGCATCTTCGAGGCATTGAAGCTCGATGGCACCCGTTTGTGGTGGGTAAACTGCGGACCTAACATGGGTGACTTCCAGAACAACGAACAGAATATCGTTGCTTACGACTGGGATGGTGACGGTAAGGCAGAAGTTGTGATGCGTGCTGCTGACGGCACTACTATCCATTGTGCTGATGGTTCTACATATGTTGTAGGCGACGCTTCGAAGAATTATCGTAGCGGCACAAAGAGCGGACAGTGGTTTATGTGTACAGGTGCTGAATACCTTGTATATATGGACGGTGTAACAGGTAAGCCATACGAATGTAAAGAATATCCTTTGAAGAGACTCGAAGATGGAGAAACAAATCTTGAGAAAGCTTGGGGCGATGGTTATGGTCACCGCTGTACTAAGCATTTCTTCGGTGCTCCATATCTTGATGGCAAGAAGCCAAGCATCTTCCTTGCTCGCGGTATCTATACCCGTCATAAGATGATAGCCCTTGATGTAGACCCAGCAACACATACCTTGAAGGAGCGTTGGCGCTGGTTTAATAACACCAATGGCCCTTGGAAGGGACAGGGATATCACAACTATGCTATTGCTGATGTTGATATGGACGGTCGCGATGAGATAGTATTTGGCTCGATGGTTATCGACGACAATGGTAAGGGATTGTCTACCACAGGCTTCGGACATGGAGATGCTCAGCATGTTGGCGACTTGAATCCATATATCCATGGACTTGAGCAGTTTGCCTGCAACGAGGATGAAGAAGGTTTCAACTATCGTGATGCTACAACCAGCAAGGTATATGCTTCGCAGTTGAAAGTGGGTAGTGATATTGGTCGCTGTATTTGTGGCAACTTTACCAATAACGTCCCTGGATGCATCGGTTTTGCATACGGCAATCCTGTAAGTACTGTTGCTAATAAGGCATCTGCTGAACTCTCAGCTCCAGGTGTAGCTTATAACTTCAACATCTATTGGGATGGCGACCTGCTCTCAGAGACTTTCAACTATGTAGCAGGAAAGAACACCGAGGGTGGTATATATAAATATGGTCAGTCGGGTCCTATCTATACATGTCAAGGCTCATTGACTAACAACGATACTAAGGGTACACCATGCTATCAGGGCGATATCCTTGGCGACTGGCGTGAGGAGATTATCATGCGTACTGCTGACAACAACATCCGCATTTATTCTACTCCTACTCCTACAGAACATCGCAACTATAACCTTTGGTTCGATCATCAGTATCGCAACGCTATGGTATGGCAGATGTGTGGCTACAATCAGCCACCTCACGTAAGCTACTTCATGGGCGAACTCGAAGGTATCACTATAGCTCCTCCTCCATTGACTACAACTGGTAGAAAAGAAGTTGCTAACGGTGGAACTATCGGTTCAAGTCTTGATGGCGAGCATGTTCTCGTATTCGACAATGCAAATACCTCTGTTAAGATTGCTGACGGTGCTAAGCCAAGCGTATTGACATTCAATGTTCCTATATGGGTACAAGGTTCTGCACCAAGCGAGGCTTCAGCAAAGAGCTATAAGATTACAACTACAACTTATACTTGCACCGTTAATGGCGGTGGACTTGCTGGCGACGCACGTCTTGTTAAGCAGGGCGATGGTATCTTGACATTGCTAAAGGCTGACTTCAAGCATACTGGCAATACTGATATCTGGGCAGGTGTTGTAAACTTCGATGGCACAATGCTCAACTCACCATTGTGGCTCAACCGCTTTGCTGAGCTTAACTCTAATGGCGGTAAGTTTAGCAGCATCAAGATGGAATACGATGCTAAGCTTCGTCCAGGATGTGCCGACACTAAGGGTACTATCACTACAGATAACCTTAGCCTTGGCTTCGGCTCACGTGTAGTATTCGATATCTATGGCGACCTAAGCTCAGACTTCATTCAGGGCAAGGTGCTCAGTATCGAAACTAAGGATTGGAAGTTTGGACCACAGTATCTAACACCAGTCTTTGAATTTAACAACCACGGCACCGATGGTCTTGCAGAAGGTAAGTACTTGTTGGCAACATTCGACAAGGTAGAAGGCGATGTTTCAGTTATCAAGCTCGAAGGTTTGGATAATACAAGAAAGTCTCACCTTGCTTTGGAAGGCAACAACCTATACCTCGTAGTAGAAGGTGTTCGCGATGCAGCAACTGTAGTATGGACAGGTGCAGAGAGCAATACTTGGGACGTTGCTAATACCGAGAACTTCGCTATGGCATCTGATGCTACAAAGGCAAACTTCGTGAATGGCGATAAGGTGCTGTTCAACGACGATGCAGCGATAAAGAATGTAGTCCTCAACTCAGATATCGAGGCAGACAGCGTTATCTTTGACAATACAGCTGCTTACAACCTCAGCGGTGAGGGAGCAATCACAGGCAACACCGTATTGGTAAAGCGCGGAACTGGTACTACTACTATCCGTACCGACAATACATATACTGGCGGTACACGCATCTCTGGTGGTGTGCTCAACGTAAATGCTTTGGCAAGCGATGTTAAGAACTCTGGTAACCTTGGTGCTAATGTAGTTTTGGCTAATAAGATGGTTATAGAGAATGGAGCAACACTGCGTACTGCAGCTGCTGTGACAACAAACTCACCTATCAAGTTTGAAACAGAGGCAGGTGGTATCATTGAGAATCCAAACGATTTCACTGCCAATAAGACTCTCTCAGGTACTGTCGCGTATAAGAAGGGTGGTGGTACATTGATATTGACCAACAACAACACCTCGCTCAATAAGCTCGTTGTTGTTGCAGGTACTGTAAAGAACCAAGCAATCACAATTCCTGCTAAGATGGTAGAACTCCAGGGTGGTACTTTGACAGAAAGTAGCTCAACAAGCTATGCAATCTCTGTAGCAAAGGGTAAGAGTGCTACATGGAACCTTGCAGAACGCAATTCTTATACCAATAAGATTACAGGCGAAGGTACTCTCTCTATCTACTGCCCATTGGTAAGTGGTGGTTCATGGATGGCTCCTCGTACTCATGTAAAGTGTAACATGTCTGAGTTTGAAGGTACTATCAAACCTCAGATGCCTTATAAGGATAATCGTTTCACTCTTGACAATAGCTATGGTTTGCCAAAGGCAACTATGGATATCCCTGAGGGTATGGAAGTTCAGAACACTGGTAAGGTATTTGCTATCGGTAAGGTAACAGGTACTGGTGCGCTCGGTGGATTGGTTGACTTCGGTAACGGAGTTTCTGGTTACAACACATGGAAGGTTGGTAACGAGACTAACTACAGATGGAGTGGTAAGGTCACTGGTACAAGCACAGCCTTTGTAAAGATTGGCAGTGGTAAGCTTACTGCTGGTGCAGGCTGGGATAATACAGGTAGCGTAAAGGTTGCAGAAGGTGAACTATGCTTGACTTCAGGCAATGTAATCGGTACTGGCGCAGTAACTGTTGACAAGGATGCACGCTTGAGTGGTGTTACAGGAACAACAGCTCTTACAAACTCTTCATTCACTATCAACGGTGAATTGGTAGTAGGTGCGTTCGCTAATGCTACTTCTGGTAAGATCAACTTCGGAGGTAAGAATGTTACCATCTCTTCTACAGGTAAGTATGTAGTAGGTAAGGGTTCATATAGCAACACTACTATCGAGAATGTGAATACTTTGACCATCAATGGTACTATCGAGGTTGTGTTAGCTTCTTCATATACTCCTAAGGATGGTGATGTATTAACACTTTGGACAGCTAATCATTTTGCTGGAACTCCTAACTACGTACTTCCTAACCTTCCACTCGGAATGGCATGGGATATGAGTAAGATTTCTGAAGGTAAGCTCACCATCGTTTCAGATCCTACAGCTATTGGTGTAGTTCCTTTCGGTGCAAAGTATGGCCACAACGATATCTACGACCTCAAGGGTCAGCTCGTTCGCAAGAATGCTACTTCAACCGAAGGTTTGCCAAGCGGTGTATACTTCCGCAATGGTAAGAAGATCGTTGTTAAGTAACTTGTAATTTACTGTATATCTATTAAAGAGCCTGTTCTCTAAGGGGAATGGGCTCTTTTCGTATAAAATTCCTATTTTTCATGTCCTTTTTACTCGGAAGATATCACGATCTATGCTAACTTTGCAAATGAAAACAGAAAAACAATCGATTTTCAGATATGACAAACGCTTTTAAACTAATTAAACAAACACTTTGTGTTGTAATGATGCTATTACCTTTCTTGGGTATATCTGCATCTACACGTCAAAAGCTAAACTTCAATAGTGATTGGCGCCTCCATATCGGCGATATGGAAAATGGTGAAGCTGTATCAGTGGATGATGCTGCATGGTATAAGGTGACATTGCCTCGTGCATGGAATGATGGTGAGGCATATAAGGTGCCTTGTCACGACTTGTCGGACACAGTGGTATGGTATCGCAAGCATTTCAATGTAGAAGAAATTCAAGACAAGAAATATTTCGTTGAGTTCGAAGGTGTGCGCTTCGGTGCCGACTTCTATCTCAATGGTCATCATCTCGGCCTATCAGAGAATGGTGTTATGGCAAGCGGCTACGACCTTACACCTTATATAATAAAAGGTGAAAATGTGATGGCTGTTCGTGTAGACAACAGTTGGACATATAGAGAGCGTGCTACTAATAGCCGCTACCAGTGGAACAGTAAGAATTTTAATGCCAACTATGGTGGCATACCAAAGAATGTGTGGTTGCATATTACTGGTACTGTATATCAGACATTGCCTCTATATAGCAACCTCGGAACTACTGGTACATATATATATGGTTCCGACTTCGATATCCCTGCGCATAAGATGCAGCTCAATGTGGAGGCTGAGGTTAAGAATGATGGTAAGGCTCCACGCACCTTTAATCTGCATACCGAACTCATCGATGCAGATGGTAAGACTGTAGCATATATGGATGGCAACAGCGTGACCCTGAAGCCAGGAGAAAAGACAGTTGTTATTGCCGATGGTATGCTAAGCAATGTTCATTTCTGGAGTTGGGGCTATGGCTATCTATATACCGTGAAGACATTCCTCGTAGATAATACCGGTAAGGAGATTGATGAGGTCGTTACTCGCACAGGTTTCCGTAAGACTAAGTTTGCAGAAGGCAAGGTGTGGCTCAACGACCGTGTTATAATGATGCACGGATATGCTCAGCGCACAAGCAATGAGTGGCCATACGTAGGTATGAGTGTGCCTGCATGGTTGAGTGACTATAGCAACAATCTGCAGGTGGAGTCGGGAAGCAACTTAGTTAGATGGATGCACGTTACACCTTGGAAGCAAGATATAGAGAGTTGCGACCGTGTGGGTCTTATCCAAGCAATGCCTGCAGGCGATGCAGAGAAAGACGTAGAAGGCAGAAGATGGGAACAGCGTGTGCTGTTGATGCGCGATGCTATCATCTACAATCGCAACAATCCAAGTATCCTCTTCTATGAGGGTGGCAACGAGAGTATCAGCCGCGAGCATATGATAGAGCTTAAAGCTATACGTGATAAATATGATCCTAACGGAGGTAGAGCCATCGGTAGTCGTGAGATGTTGGACATCGACGAGGCTGAATATGGTGGCGAAATGCTATATGTAAACAAGAGCCATAAGCACCCTATGTGGCAGATGGAATATCATCGCGATGAAGGCTTGAGAAAATATTGGGATGAATACAGCTATCCTTTCCATAAGGAAGGCGACGGACCTTTATATCGTGGAAAGCCTGCTAAGGAATATAACCACAATATGGATATTTTTGCTAAGTCGATGGTGGAACGTTGGTACGACTACTATCTGGAGCGACCTGGTACAGGCAAACGAGTTAATTCTGGAGGTGCTAAGATTGTATTCTCGGATACCAATACCCATTGGCGTGGCGAGGTAAACTACCGCACAAGCGGTGTTACAGATGCTATGCGTATACCAAAGGATGCTTTCTATGCACATAAGGTGATGTGGGATGGATGGGTTACTCCTGAGCGTGACAATACATATATCGTTGGTCACTGGAACTACGACAAGGGTGTGAAGAAACCTGTATATGTTGTTTCTACTGGCGATAGCGTTGCTCTCTACCTTAATGGTAAGGCATTGGCAGCAGGCAAGCGTTCGCATGAGTATCTATATACTTTCGACAATGTGGCTTACGAACCAGGCAAACTCGAGGCTGTTAGCTATCGTGGTGGCAAAGAGATTTCACGATATGCTATAGAAACAGTGGGCGAACCATATAAGATAAAGCTCACTACAATAGAAAACCCTGAAGGCTTCAAGGCTGATGGTGCCGACTTGGCATTGGTGCAGATAGAAGTTGTAGACAAGCAAGGTCGTCGCTGTCCATTAGACAACCGCATGATAGACCTTCATCTATGGGGCGAAGGCAAGTTGCTTGGCGGTATCGCTACTCCTATAACCAAGAATGCCGATAAGGCTGAGGCTAAGAAGAATGCCGAGAATGGTAAGGAAGGTATGCTCGATGGTCCACAGACTGTTTCAACATTTACCAACTTCATTGGCGAATCTTCATTGCCTGTAGAGTGTGGTGTAAACAGAGTGTTGGTTAGAAGCACCGTAAATGCAGGTGAGATTAATCTAACAGCAGCTGCTAAAGGTCTTGCTCCTGTCACCATCACCATGCACACATCGGCTATCGATACCCGTAATGGTGTGAGCACATACAACCCTTCGTTGACTCTGAAGTCTGTTCTCACTCGTGGTGAGACACCTTCAACTCCTTCATATAAGGATGTATCAACATCTGTAGATATCGTTTCAGCCAAGGCTGGCTCTAACCAAAAGAATATCGTAAACTCATACGATGACAACGAACTCTCAGAATGGAAGAGCGATGGCAACGAGGAGAATGCTTGGGCGACTTATACCTTTGAAAAGAAGGAAAAGGTTGACGAGGTCGTGATAAAGCTCACAGGTTGGCGCAACAAATGCTATCCTTTGGCTATATATTCGGGCAAGAAACTACTATGGAAAGGTATGACATACGCCACACTTGGCTATGTTCACATTCCTCTTAGAAAGTTTGTTGCCACTAAGGATTTAACAATAAAGATGCTTGCACCTTCTGTAGACAGCAATGCCTTTGGCGATACCAAGGAGTTGGCAGGTGGCAATGCTGGCGAACTTGATAGATTCGTGAGCAAGAAGGGTAAAGTGGACTTGCGAATTGTGGAAGTAGAGTTCCATAAGTCGTTGTAAGCATAACGAGTATTACTATAATTCATGTTTCATAAGTAGATTAAAGTAATCAAAATAAGATTATTTATTTTAGTAGAAAATGTTAGGTGATTAAATTGGGTGGGGCAGTGATGTTCTGCCCAATTGTTTTTATTATAGCTTTAACTTCTATATATAGCTAATAATAGAAAAGTTTTAGGATGATTCGTCCTAAAAGTATATAAAAACGGAAAGTTTTAGGATGATTCGTCCTAAAACTTTTCTAAATAAATTAGTTTATCTGGATGTTGTTGCAATAAAATTATGTATCTTTGCATAATACTATCTTAAGTAGATATCAATACTAAAAACTAAACATAAACAATGAAAAGACTAATTCTATTAGCGTTGGCTTTGCCAATGTTGTTTGCTTGCGCCAATGCGCAGACAGCACGCAAACTGAAGATTGTAAACTCAGCCGATGGCGAGTCTACACTCGAAGTATTCTTGCCTGAGAATCCATCGGGTAGGGCAGTGGTTGATTGCCCTGGTGGTGGCTATTCGCATCTTGCTATGCAACACGAAGGCTACGACTGGGCTGAGTATTTCAATAAACAAGGTATTGCACTATGTGTATTGAAATATCGTATGCCAAAGGGCGACCGCAATATTCCGCTCTCTGATGCTTATAATGCAATAAAGACTGTTAGAGATAGTGCTGCTCAATGGCATATTAATCCACACGATGTTGGTATCATGGGCTTCTCCGCTGGTGGTCATCTTGCTTCTTCTGTAAGCACTCATGCTCCTTTCTATGCTCGTCCAGACTTCTCAATTTTGGTTTATCCTGTTATCTCTATGGATGAACGCGAAACACACAAAGGTTCTTGTGTAGGTTTCCTTGGCGAAGGCAGAAATGACAAAGCATTGGTGAAAGAATGGTCTAACTATAATGCCGTGCGTCGTCACCTCACTCCTCCTGCCATACTGCTTATGGCTGCCGACGATAGAGTGGTGCCACCATTGACTAATGGTATGAAGTATTATGAAGCCATGCGCAGATGTGGCAACGAATGTGCTATGTATATCTATCCTTCTGGTGGTCATGGCTTTGGCTTCCGTAGCAACTACACCTACCACGACCAAATGCTCTACGAGCTTACCACATGGTTAAAGAATCTTCCTTCGCCTAAGGCAGATGCTCAGCGTGTTGCTTGTATCGGCAATAGCATCACAGATGGATCAGGTATCGATATGGCAGAGGTGAATGGTTATCCTGCTCAGTTGCAGAAGATGCTGGGTAAAGACTATTATGTGAAGAACTTCGGCGTAGGCGCTCGCACTATGCTCAACAAGGGTGACCATCCTTATATGAAGGAGTTGGCATGGAAAGATGCCTTGGCTTTCAATCCTAATATCGTGGTTATAAAACTTGGCACCAACGACTCAAAAGATATGAACTGGAAGTACGGTAATGAATATGAGGCAGATATGCAGCAGATGATAGACTCGCTCAAAGCTTTGCCAGCAAAGCCAAGAATATGTATTGCTACTCCTATCCCAGCTTTCAAACCATCTTGGACTATCAACGATAGCGTAATTGTTAATGGTATTACACCTATTATATATAAGCTCGCTCAGAAGAATAAACTTGAGGTGATAGACCTGCATTCAGCATTCAAGGATAATGATGGTAAGCAGATGCAACGCGATGGTATTCATCCTACAGAAAATGGAGCTAAGCAGATGGCAACTATTATAGCAGCAACATTAAAATCAGAGCCTAAGGTAGTTACCAAGGCTGTAATTAAGAAGGTAAAGCGCAAAAAATGATTTTTTACTATAGATTTTGATAAAACGACACTCGTAGCGTATTATTTTCTAAAAATGAGGAGAAAAATACTTTGTGAGTGTCGCTTTTTTATTTAATTTTGCAGCAGAATCATGTTATTGGGTGTTGTTACGCCAATATATTCTTCAAACGAACTAAGATAAAATAATACCTAAATTAATAACTTAAAAACAAAACGTATGAACAAGCGATTACTTATTTCTTTCGCTGCTATCATGGGTGCCATGACATCGTTTGCTTACAATGTAGGCGACTATGTTTATACTCACGATGCAAAATTCAAGGTGGTAGGTAAGAACCTTATCGCTAATGGTAACTTTGCTTCCAATTATGACGGTTGGAAAGATTATGCCGGCGGAGCTCTTAGTCCAGACTATTGGTCAATTGAAACTGGTGCTGCTGAGGATGGCAAAGGTAATGTTATCCAGAGTGCTAATGGTGGTGCAGACCTTACTGGTAACTATATGTATCAGGCTGTTCCTTTTGAGTCGGGTAAAACTTATGTTGTTACATTTAAGATGAAGGGTGTTGAACCAGGAACATCTTCTATCACTCAGAAGACATCTAACTATGTTGACGTTTTCGCCAACGCAGATGGTACTGTAAGCAAAACTGCAGAACGTTTCCAGCAGGTAGCAACAACAGATGCTTTAAATGCAGAATGGACAAACTATTCTTATTCTTTCACAGATACCGTAACTGATGGTTCTACAGGTTACATCGTAGTTAGCTTTGGTCAGTTGACACAGGGCACACAGATTTCGGATGTTGAGATTCGTGAGGTTGAAAGCGTATTCGATACTCGTATCTCTGATAAGGAGATCGCTTATGCTAAGTCACTTCTCGCTATTGATGACTTCAAGAATGGTCGTGATGTATTTAATGGTGTATTAGAGGGTATAGAAGCTGCGTTTAAGGGATCAGATATGGATGATCCTTCTACAGCAGAGGATGCTCTTAAGAGTTTCGTTGATGCAGAGAATCTTTTCCTCGATGCTAACTCTTATGATGTATCAAGCATGATCAACAGCAAGCAGCTTTGGACAACAAAGATGCAGAAGGCTAATGGTACATATGGTGACTGGTATGTAGAGGGTAGCAGCCGTTGGTTCCACGATCCTGCTTCAGATCCATATATCGTTGACAAAATTCAGGGTACTTTTAATCTTCCTGCAGGTACTGCAAAAATTGTAAAGGAAATGCCTGCTGGTAAGTATTTCTTCTCTTGCGAGTCTAAGGGATATCGTATGGCTGGTACATCCGCTGCAGTACGATACACTCCTGATTATACATACGTAGTAGAAGGTGCAAAGGTATTTATTGGCAAAGACTCTGTAAGCTTCAACCTCGATCAGCGCAACTTTGAGCGTCATTTCGTTATGAGCACTCTTGCTGAGGGCGATACTTTGAATGCTGGTTTCTGGCATCCTGCTACATCTGTAGACAATCAGCTTGGTGGTGAGGTATTTATGCAGACTCCTGTTCTCCGCATCATTGGCGACAACTCTAATGGTGAGATGAAGACATACGTAGAAAACTACGTAGCTCTTAATGCTATAGCTACTCAGGCAAATGCTCTTAAGGTTATGCTCGATTCTGCAGTTGTTGTTGCTGCTAAGGCTGAATATCCTTGGGGTAAGGCAGAGTTGAACGACACTACAACTAAGTATCAGGCTGTATATTCAGAACTTTCTGTTCTTAAGCCAGGTGATGAACTCTTTGATGTAGCTGCAGACTCATTGATGCAGAGCATGCGTATCGTTCGTTCTGCTATCAATGCTTACTATAGCTTGAACGCTCCTTACACAGATCTTAAGGCTCAGATTGCACAGGCTAACGAAAGCATCAATTTGCCAGCTAACGCTAATGGCGACAAGGCTACTTTCCAGACTGTAATCGATAAGGCTCAGGGTCTCATCAACAGTGCTACAGCTGAATACAACGAGGAACTCGCTCAGCAGATGAAGGACGCTAAGACAGAACTTGTTGATGCTCAGGTTGCATTCGAGGCTTCTACAGCTTCATTCTCTAATCCAAGTGAAATCCAGCTCGTTAACCCATTCTTCGAGGAATTCAAGAATCAGTCTAATGTAAATGGTTGGATTATGGCAGGCCAGACAGATAATGGTCGTTGGAAGCAGGGAAGTCTTGCTCCATACGAGAATGGTAAGCACCTTACAATGTGGCGTGGTTCCACAGCTTTCTCTAAGAATAGTGCTGCTCAGCAGCTTTCTATCCTCAATTCTGGTGTATATGTTCTTTCTTGCCAGGCTACGGCTTGCAACGAGAATAGCAGTACGGATGGTGGTCGTGAGATTGCTACTAACGTATTCTACTATGTTAAGGACGTTGAAAGTGCTGACTCTATCGGTGTTCATATGATTCACACAGACTATAATAACTACCTTGGTACTAAGTATGAGTATGGCAACTATTATCCAGAAAGATTTGCTATCGTATATGAAAAGAAGGATGATGTAGCTGAGAATATTGAAATTGGTTTCAACGCAATGAACAATGTACAGTGCAACACCTATAATTTCGGTGGTAACCACGTACGCTTCATGGGTAGCAAGGCTGAGTTTGATGCTGCTCTTACTAAGGAACTTGCTGCACTTCTTGAGAAGGGTGCTTCTGAGTATGCAAGCCTTGAAGCTTTGTCTGCAGACCAAACCGTTGAGCCTACATCTAACCTCAGATATTCACGCATCTATGCTAACCTCGGTTATGCCGTAGATTATGCTAACGCTGCTGAGAACGACAACCAGAAGATGACAGCTTACTACAAGCTCCAGGATGCTATCAAGAACGCTAACGTAGTTGTTGCTGGTGTGAAGGGTATCATTGTAGAGCCTGTTGCTAAGATTCAGAAGGGTGTTTATACTCTCACTGGTGTTAAGGTTGCTGACAATGCAGCTAACCTCCCACAGGGTCTTTACATCGTAAATGGTAAGAAGGTTATCGTTAAGTAATTCTTTTAAATATTAGTTCTATCCGATTTTAGAATATTTTCTATTATCAATATAAAGAGCCGTCCTAATGTAGGGCGGCTCTTTTTCATTTATCGCATAAATGCTTGTTTAGGGCTTACTCGAAAAATACGGGTCAAGAGGATCTTAGATTTTTATTATTTAACCCAAATCGGTCATTAGAAAAAGTTTCTTGTCATTTTCTAATGACCGC
>ENA-OYWJ01000842-OYWJ01000842.1-human-gut-metagenome-genome-assembly--contig:-NODE-842-length-12903-cov-32.765100_pt1 | contig 12903 bp, 10 predicted proteins | sample MGYA00244169_ERZ653395 | MGnify/ENA primary metagenome ERZ653395 (study PRJEB26926, sample SAMN06165120) | human gut metagenome | biome: ENVO:00009003; feature: ENVO:2100002; material: ENVO:00002003...
TGCTCAGGAACTTATAAATAAAGTTAAATTATAGTGTTGCGGAATTAAGGATAGATATTCTTCTGCTCAGATAAGCGTATTCGGCACCTATATTCCAGAAGCGTTTTCCCCATGGCGCTATCAGCTTGTATAGCTTTGTGGTATCAGGATGCAGAGGTTTGTCGAATGATGTCTGATAGCCTGTTATGCCGAAATGAAAACCATTCACATGATAGTATATGTTTCCTCCCATTATTGCTTGCGAGGCATTCCTACGTCGTAGCATCTCGGTAGCCGAACGATGGTAGCCAGTTTTGAGAATTGTGCTTATGCTATTGTCGTCACTATTTATTGTGGCATCAATCTTGCGATACGACAGAAATCCTGTAACGTCGAGGTTGTGTATGGTTTCCACAGTTGCTCCTATACCTTGCATATAGTTGCCTTCTTGGCGTGAGGCATGGGCATACAGTCCTCTCGACACTCTGCCTATAGAAGCCAACGAAGCCTGTTTGCCCATCGAAAAACTGTTGTTCATAACCAGTCCCATGCCAAAGCGAGCCTTATACCTGCCTATTGCCAACGTCTTCACCTTTCCAAGGTCTTTTATTAGCATATATGGCGACATATAGTCGTAGCCCCATTTGTTTTTACCTGCAAAGAATGGTTCGCCAGCATCTTGCGACATCATGACTCCAGCCTTTATCCATTTGCCATACTTAAATTCATATTTTATCCAATGCTTGTAGTTATATCCTAAATAGCCCCATTTGTCGCCCTTGTGGTCATAGCATGGAATATGGCCCGTGGCAATAATCTGATGCCTACCATATTTAGCAATATTAGATAGCGAAGGAAACTTCTTTTCTTCGTTTTTATTTCCAACAAATAAGCATTGAGCAAGCAATTGGCGTGTTTCATAATCTATAGATCTTATCATCGCCAATTCTGCAAGCGATTTCATAGAACCATAATGATACATATATTCCATGATGTCCATAACCTGTTGGTTGGAAAGAAACGGAAGTCTCAGAAGGTCTTCTCTGGTGGCAGAATTGATATCTATCTTATGTTCTATAAGGTCGCTAAGTTCTTCGTACTGCATCTCCAAGTTTTCCACTTCTTCTTCGTCAACATCCTCTATAGTCTGGAATGAGCTTTCCCAATCAATAATGTCTGTTTGTGCCTGCATGTGGAATACAGAGAGCATAGTGATAACAAATGTGATATATACAATTTGTAGATTAGTCTTCATAACAATTGCAAACTTAGCATAAAAGCGTGAAAATAGCAAGAGAAAAGCAAAAGATATTTTGCTAATTGTATGAAAAGATGTAATTTTGCGCCATGTTTGCATACATTTCTATACATATTCGCCTATTGGCTGTAGCTATAATGATGCTTATAGCCTCTACTGCTATGGCTCAAGTTGATGGGGCTGTAAGGGTAAATCCCGAAGATAGGGATGTAGACCTTGCCGACCCTACCTTTGTTCCTATGGTGCGAGTTGGAAAGGTGTTGCAAGGTCGCGACTCTATACAATATGTAGAGCTAAATAATATATATATATATCCAAAGCCTGTTTTCAAGAACGAAAAACAGCGTATGGCTTACAACCGTTTGGTATATAATATTAAAAAGGTGTTGCCTATAGCTAAGGAGGTTAACAAGATTATCGTGGAAACCTACGAATATCTTGAAACTCTGCCAAACAAGAAGGCTAAGGATGCGCACATGAAGCTTGTAGAAAAGAGCATCAAGAAAGAATATACTCCAAGAATGAAAAAGCTTACCTATTCGCAAGGTAAGCTTCTTATAAAATTAGTTTATCGTGAGTGTAATAGCAGCTCGTATAATCTCGTTCAGGCTTTCCTCGGACCAGTAAAGGCTGGTTTCTACCAAGCTTTTGCTTGGGCTTTTGGTGCAAGCCTAAAGAAAGATTATGACCCTAATGGCGTAGACCGCCTCACAGAGCGTGTGGTGCTGCAAGTTGAAGCAGGACAGTTATAGATCTTTTATAATTAAAAAAGTGTTTATTACTATTTATCAGTTTGACAGTTTTCTTGTTCATATAAAGCCTTTAGAATTTGTAGTCCGGTTTCTGTCAATTGATACTTCTGATTTCTGCTATTCGGCTTGTCTGGATATAACATCTTTACATAGCCGCAATCTATTGCAGGTCGCAAGACAGATTTAGAAAAAGCTTGTCTGCTTAAGGTTGCAAGTTGGGTTGCAAGATGGTTGCAAGATAAATATCTATGTAATAGTTCTTTTGCGTTAAATTCGTATATATTTATGCTGAGAATCAGCGATTTATACTTGTTGTCCACATCCTGCAAGTCGGGTTGCAAGTCGGGTTGCAAGTTAGGTTGCAAGTTAGGTTGCAAGTTAGGTTGCAAGTTAGGTTGCAAGTCGGGTTGTAAGTTATCAAATAATTGTTGCCTTATGTTCTCTGCCTCCAGCGTTTCTGCATCTTTGACCGTTGCGAGAAATACCGTGATGTAATCTACATTAAACTCAGCCTTAGAATTTCCATTCTCAGCCAATAAAGCCTGTACATCGCGTATACCGTGATTAAACATATTGACGTAATTAAAAGACTTCAGTATTCCTGCAACAACGTTGTTACGATAATCATTAACATTTGGAAAATTGTCTGGGCGTGCATTGCCATAAAGCCCACCTGGATTCATAATTTCTATGCGGTCGTCATATTGATAGAGGCGTGTGGGGGTATTTGATTGATAGTCACGATGCATGACGGCATTCATAACTAACTCACGAATAGCCTTTTCTGGGTAATTGTAAATATCCTTTTCTGGCAAAGTGCTGACCGGAATGGGGCGCTTAGTAATGATACCATCATTGATGAAATTCTCCAAACGTGGCAACAGATGGTACAAATTGCCATTAAATTTGCGTTCATTCATTATCTCTCCTCCATTGTCAAAGCCACAGAACTTAACATACTGGATGTATGCACCGGGCATGAAATATTGAGGATTTTTGCCAAACATGATTAGAGCTGCATACGTAGGACAATCCCATTGTATATTCCAAAGATGTAAAGAGGCGAGTTGTTCCTTAAGTGGACGGTAATCTTTTGCAAGAACGTCAGCATCTATTGCTAGTGGCATATACTCTTTTTGAATAAGTTCCACATCTATGTCGTCAAGTTTTGCTTCACGGCACGGACGTGTATCGAACGTAGGCAATGCAGCTGCACAACGCTCACTTAGTATACGTTCTTCCTCAAGTGTCGCAATATCCTTGCGTGGTCCTATGCGTATGAACGTCCTACCGCGATAACGCACAGGAGTGTCAAACGAAGGTGTAACTTCTACAACAAGCACGTCACCTTCTGATGTTTCTACTTTTTCTGTGTTCATTACGGGCAAAGGCAAAATGTTGCCATCAGAGCGAATGCCACTTATCTTCTTCATCAAAGTGTCATCCACCTTCAAGCCATTGAGACGACCATCGTCATATACTCCTATCAGGAGGTACCCCTTCTGTCTCTTTCCTGGCATATCATTGGCAAAAGCACAAATGGCTTCTTGGAACTTATCCATATTACCTGTCGAGACGGTTCGCTCTATGCGGTAACTCTCGTCTATGGCTATTATCGTTGGTATATGTCTGACGACAGCCATAACAAGATAGATGATGAGGGCGAGCGAAATAATCTGGTAGAACAATATAGTCTGGTCAAAACCCTCAGGACGTTCTATAGCCATATACACAATGCGAGCACTGCCTGTCAGCTGTATCAACAATCCATAGCTATCTTCAACGACATACGACGCGTCATATACAAAACAAACAGCACCACTGTCATCAACCACATCAGAGCCGATATGGCATACAGTATGCCACTGCTGCGTCCTACTATTCCCATGATGTGCATAGGCACACCAGCCACTATCACCGTCAAACAGAGCGTCAAGAATATGATAAGGCACAGACGCTGCTGCCAGTTGCTACTGCGATGGTCGAGAAATCTGGTTAGTCGTTGTATATTTTTTGATTTCATTCTTTTTTGAATTTTGTCGCTACAAAGGTAGCCTTTTTTCATGATTTTACGTCTTTTTACCCCACTTTTTACACCTCTTTACGCTATTTTACGGTTATGTGTTTTTTGCCTTGATGCTATTTTAAACTAATTTTGCTGCTTGTGCAACAATAAAATCAACAAATATGAAGAAAACCATTAACTATAAACACTCTCGCAGCGTATTTATATTTGCGTTGCTCTCGCTATTTATGTGTATGTCTTTTGGCAAGGTGTCTGCCGTACAACTCAAACCAGTTGTCCAAATTGAAAATACGTCCTATACAAGAAGTGGCACGGAGGTGACGCTTAAGTTGTGGATATTCAACTGGAAACTGGAGACTTTAAACCCCAAACAATACAATTCCCGTTTTACTGGCGATGTGTATCTCTACATCGACGACAAAGAGGTTGCTAATCTTAAGGAAATGTGGTCTTTAATATCCGATGCAAACTTCACTATGTTTCATGACATACCTGGTTATGTAAGCGATAATTTTGATATAAATCATAATGGCACAAAGGTAGGCTCTGTAAAAACGGTAGAACAGATGAAAGCCGAATATAGGGAAGTAATAAGTCTGCTCCGCAAGGGGTATTCCATTCGGGATGTGGCAAAGTTGAGTGGTAAAGGGGTAAGTACCGTACAACGAGTGAAGCGATTACTAAAAATGCAATCACCGCAATAATACTATTGATTTTACGTTCTTTTCAAAGAAAGGGGTTGTGCAATAGTGGCTAAAAGCACTACCTTTGTACGCAATATAACAACAATACGTTTAAGGTCACAAATTGTGATCTCAAAAATAAAGATAGAAATATGGCAGATAATATAGAACATCAAGATAAAGGAGAACTGGTCGCAAATTGCGACCAGTTACAAAATGATGAAGTCGTAGTTACCACTCCTGTAGAAAGTCGAATAATGTCTATTCGTGGAAAGCAGATTATGATAGACAGAGACTTGGCTGAACTTTATGGAGTGGAAACTAAAAGATTAAACGAGGCTGTAAAACGTAATATAGAACGTTTCCCTGAGCGTTTCCGTTTTCAACTAACTAAAGAGGAAATGGCTGAACTGGTCGCAAATTGCGACCGGTTCAATAGTTTGAAGCACTCAACAGTTCGCTCATATGCTTTTACAGAACAGGGAGTGGCAATGCTCTCCACTGTTCTTAGAAGTGAAACCGCAATTCGTGTAAGCATACGAATTATGGATGCATTTGTTGCTATGAGACGTTTCATGGTGACAAATGCAGAAGTTTTCCAACGTCTTTCAACAATGGAGTACCATCAATTGGAAATGCAACAACACTTGCAAGAATCCGACAAGCGCATAGACGAGGTGTTTCGCAGATTGGACGAGGGTAATGCAAAGCCGAAGCAAGGTGTGTTCTACAATGGGCAAGTTTATGATGCTTACACTTTCGTGTCCGACTTGATTAAGAGTGCGAAGAAACGTATTGTCCTTATCGACAACTATGTTGACGAGACCGTACTGACATTGCTCGATAAAAGAGATAATAACGTGTCTGCAATCATCTACACTCAGCAGATAAGCCGTCAGTTCCAACTCGACATAGATCGTCATAATGCTCAATATGCACCGATTGACGTTGAAACATTCCGTTTATCACATGACCGCTTCCTTTGTATAGACGATGATGTATATCACATAGGAGCATCCATTAAGGACTTGGGCAAGAAGTGGTTTGGTTTCTCCAAGATGGAGATACTTACACCATACGAATTGGTAGAAAGAATCAACAAAGGGTAATACACTACTATACGTATAGCAGAACATTCTCGTTTGTGGATTGTTTTTCGTACTTTTGAATAACATAGAAAAAGATAACTTAAAAAGATAAAATATGGCCAACAAGATATTTCTTTTAGGATTATTTTTGCTTTCTGTTGCCAACGTGAAAGCTCAAACTCTGACACAAACGGATTCCCTCACAATGGAGACAATGTTGCACAATCTTCCAGAAGTGATGGTAAAAGGTTCTCGCCCCATTGTCAAGGCAGAGCGGGGTATGCTGTCGTACAATATGCCGCTACTCTTAAAACAATTGCCTGCCGACAACGCTTACGAGGCATTGACACGCATACCTGGTGTCAGCGATGCCACAGGCAGCATATCCTTCTCTGGCAATGAAGTAACGTTGATTATCAACGGACAAGCCACCACATTGACTCAGGAACAACTGACAGAGCGTCTGAAGGCAATGCCAGCCGCACAGTTGGCTAAAGCCGAAGTGATGCTTTCAGCCCCTGCCCGCTATCATGTGCGTGGTATGGCTATCAACATCGTCACTAAAGACTATGCCGGCACCAATCAACTTTCGGGACAAATCATTGGTGGCTTTGAACAAAACAAATACGCAAAAGGCTTTGGCGATTTATATCTTTCTTTGCAAAGAGGCAAGTTTGGACTTGACGCACAATATAAATATGTAAACGGCAATTCCTACGGTGAGTCTTCACTTATAGCCAATCATCCACTTGGCAACAATCGTGTTTATTATAATGACGAAACAGGACAGAAGTCGTTTGGTATTACACACGACTACCGACTGGGGATGAACTATGTCTTTAGCAAGAATCATCGTCTTGACGTAGCCTATACGGGACAATGGGACAAGACAAGTTCAAACAACCATACAACGGGTTCGAGCATCAGCGGAATGCATCTTGACAGTCATGAGTATCTGCACAATGTAGATGTTAACTACTCGCTTCCTTTCGGACTCACCCTTAACGGTTCGTACACCTACTATCGCACACCTCAGCAACAAGCCCTCGACGGCACGATGCATACGGATGAAAGCATGCCGGAAACAGAACGCAATCTGACAAGCGGCAGCGAGCAGACCATCAACAAATGGATGTTCACAGCCGACCAAACCCATTCTTTGGCACACGGCTGGGGATTGTCGTATGGCGTGAAAGGGCAATTCACAAGCAACAAGAGTTATCAGACCACAATAGACAAGGATGGGAGCGTTTTGCCCGATGGAACAAGCAGCGTGGACCTCAACGAGCGTATATGGACCATATATGCAGGTTTCAGCAAGCAGATAAACAAGGCTATTAGTCTTGAAGCATCTGTTGCTGCCGAGCAATATCACTCTCCCATATGGAATAAATGGCGCGTGTATCCTACACTCAATGCTTTGTGGAACGTCAACGACAACCATTTGCTCAATCTATCATTTAGCTCCAATTCCGAGTTTCCGAGCTATTGGTCAACTATGAGCAATGTGTTCTATTCGTCCACATACACCGAGATACATGGCAATCCCGATTTGAAACCCTTCTCTTATTACAATGTCAACCTGATGTGGCAGATAAAGCGACGTTATACGCTCATGGCTTTTGCAAGTCTGAAGCCCGACTATTTCGTTCAGTTGCCATATCAGACCACAGACCGCATGGCTGTGATAATGAAGGAAACCAACTTCGACTATTCCAACAGTTTCGGACTGCAAGCATCTGCCATATTCAGTGCGGGCAAATGGCTCAACGGCAACGTGTTTGCAGTAGGAACCTACAAGCACGACAAGAGCTGTAATTTCTTCGACTTGCCGTTCGATCGCAAGAAACTGTCTGTTATACTTGGAGGTACTGCATCCGTAAAACTATGCAGCACGCAGGACTTGCGTCTCATTCTGAATCCTTTCTATCAGACAAAGGCTATACAAGGCGTTTACGACATAAGCCCTATCTTCAGAATGAATGCCAAACTGCAATGGTCGTCGCATGACGGTAAATGGGGCGTGCGCCTTAATGGCAGCAACATCTTCAACAATAAATACGATACCCGTTCCGTGCAAGGCAACCAAGACTACCGTATGAAGATCAACTACAGCTGGGCATCTGTCACCTTCGCAGTTATCTATAAGTTTGGTGGCTACAAGGAGAAGAACGTAAAGGCTGTAGATACCTCGCGCATGGGACACTGAGGATGGTATAACTTTTAGCATGTCAATATAGAAATAAAAAGTGCATTCCAAGAAGTTCAAGTCTCTTGGAAAATAGGAAAGAAAAGTAACATAGGCACTAAAAGGCAAAAGGATGAGGTGACTCCACATCACCCCATCCTCAGCTTACTTGTCTATGTATGATGCGACAAAATAAGCAATCGAAATGACCGTATAAAGGAAACACGGCAAGAATATCCAAAGCAAAGTCTTTACCCAACCATTCGACAACCACACACCTTCATTCCTTGACATCATATTAGACATATCATAGAAATGGCGAGTGAGGATTTCCTTATTCCTGACTTCGTCATCGTGTCACCCAAAATTCTTCATCAAAGAGTCTGGCGATTTTCTGATGCCTTGCCATCAGCATTGTTTGGGTGTAAACCTCCTTGTTCAGAGGTAGCTTAATTTGTATGGTTGTGATGGTCTTAGCCAATGCAAGCACCTTGTCTACGCTCATCTTAATCTCTGAGACTTTCAGCGTGCGCTCGTTCTTTGCATAATACGGATAGCTCAAGCTTGCCTACTTCACCATTTCGTATTCGCAGATTCCGTCGCCTGTACCGATAAGTCCTTTGGTCACCAGCTTCAGCACAAACACACCTTTTGTCTTGTCAAATGACTGTATGGATGCGCAATACGTGATTTTCAGTATATCGTTCGCCGAGACCATGTAACGTCCTTTGGTGTTCTTCCCGACCTTGGAATAGTCGAATTCTGAATATTCGTATGACGTTATCGGTGTGTCTGTCAGGTAATATGGATATGTACTAAACGAGCCGTCTTTGCGTCGCCAAATTTCCTGACTCTGGGTGTATTCATCAAAATCGCCACTTGTGCTCCCTTTTATTTTCCACTTTGTTCCATTCAACTGTGATGTTGACACAGTTACCTGCGCCATGCTTATTGAGGCGGTTGCCATAAACAAGCCTGTTAATAATGTTCGTAATGTTTGCATCTGTATGGTACTTTTATTGTGTTAAAATATATATATCCACTTCCCATTAAAGCATTTTTTGAATAAATAGTAACATTTCCGTTTGCCTCTCCTGCGGCTGTGTAATAGAAATCATTATCATAGCCGATTACAGTCACCATGTGAGGAGGATTGTCTAAGGAAACAAGTGCCACGGCACTGCCTTTGTCAATATAACTCTGTATTACACTCTCGTCATAGTTCCCATGGGCGAGCTCACAATATGAATCAAAAACTGTTATTGCTTCATTAAGCGGAATGCCACCATTTATTGGATTTTCCAAATCATATCCTTTGTCATTTGCAATCTTAGTTAACACCTCATAAGCCGTTGCGTAGTCATTACCTTTTAGCTCAGACATAAAACTGAACGCCCTAATAACACATTCCATGGATTTCGTTTGCGGATGCAGATTGTCGGGCAAATTTATATATGAAACGAGGTGGACACCTTTTTTGAATTTTAACTCTGCCACAGATATGTATCTGCTGAAACCGTTATTAGGATTGCCGTCGCCGTAATTAGAACTATTGCCGCCACCGACAAAACCGCCGCCGCCAGAATTTATGTTTCCGCCAAAGCCGCCATATCCTCCATTATATGAACCATTACATTCAGCTCCTGTGCATGTACACTGGTCTTCAGGCAGCCCACAAAAACAACAATTGCCATTTTTTGTATCGTCATCGCCATCTTTATCGCTATTATTGTTGATGCCGTAAAAAATCGCACACGCATTGTCGTATTTCAGATGTCTGTCAAAAGCCTCTTGGTCGTCAAAAGAACACTTACAGCAATCGCACTTCACTTTATGTTCTGCCTCAACTCCTACTTCCTGCAGCCAGTATTCCCCGTTCTCGAAAGCGAAATTCTGTGCTTTGATGGTAAATGCATCACCGGAGCCTATTAATGGAAGCAAAGTTAGCAAAAATATTACTATTCCTAATATCTTTCTCATCAGTTGTCTCCTTTTTTAACTATTATTGTACGAAGAACCTGCTTGCCTGCTGAGATGTTCAGCACATGATATCCCGGTCTTATGCCAGGACTAAGCGTTACCCTATGTTTTCCAGCCTCTAACGTGCCAAGGCTTTGTTGCCAAATCATCACGCCAAACTTGTCGAACACCCTTGCCGTGACAGTCGCATTCTCCTGCAGGTTGAAAATAGCATCAAACTGAGTGTCAAATGGGTTGGGGGTTATGGCTATATATCCGTCAGCACAGGCGTTGTCATTGTCTGTTTTTCCGTATGCCCCACGGTATAGTTCCATATACATCGGTCTCTCAGGCTCACGTTGCGACAGGGAATAGAGAGAAAGTCTGCCACGTATCCTGTCGTTCCATATATCAAGGTCCGCACTGTCGAGCTTGTATCTCACTTTTCCGTTAAATGTATATCGCTCATTGAGACTTACATAGCTCTTCTTGAATTTTAGCCTGCCCTCAGCCGTGATGTCTGCCTTAAACGGCACGCTGTCTGTCCCGAGAATCAGATATCCTGAGATTTCCTCTCCAGTTCTGGAGACAGACATGCTGACAGGTTTCTCGCCAAGGACATGCCGCCCACTCCAGTCGTACATCACTACGCACCCGCTGTAACATCCTCTCAGCAGGGTGGTGTCGTTCATGTCCGCCTTAATTTCCGGCATAGATGAGGGAATGCCGGCAAAAGCGCTGTCAGAGACAAATATGTCGGTAAGATAATTCTCGGGATTGTTGCGTGAGACCTCCTCTATTGCTGCGCTATATCCGAGTGTGGCAGCCTGGTTCAGCAGCTCCATGCCTTTTTTCTCATCCTGCGCTGTTCCATAGCCGTTGCGGTGGCACAGGCCCAACATGTATGTGGCATATACGTTGCCGTTGTCAGATGCTGTCTGAAACAGCTCCATAGCCTTGCCATAGTCCTGGGTGCACCCAAGCCCCTTGTAGAGCATAAAGCCCGCACCGTACCTGCAAGCATCAGAGCCGGCCTCCGCCCCTTTTATGAAGGCGTTGTAAGCGGCTGTGAAATTCTGCCTCTCACCACATTTTCCTAATTTGTATATGATGCCTAAATTGTGATAAGCGTCACAGTATCCGTTTTCTCCGGCCTTATTGAGCCAGATGATAGCCTTTTCCGCATTCTGCTCCGTTCCGATACCCTCCATATATACGAGTCCGAGCGCATTCATGGCGTATGCCACAGTGTCTTTCTCGGCTGCATTCAGCAATATGCTGACAGCTTTCTCTTTCGGATAATCTTGATATATACCCTTTAACACGCCTACAGCGCGCATAACCTCATCATTGCCTGTTCTGGCATTGTCTGCGTACGAACCGTCAATGCAAGCGAGCATCATAAATGTCGAAACACAGCATTTTCCAAGTAGTCTGGTAGCTTTTTTCATTGTCTTGATATTAAATAAGTGATAGTTTACCATACGAATTCTTTCCCCACGGTCTTCCTCTTCTCCTCAACTCTTGCCTTCTTGTCGATGCCGTCCAGCATTCTCATCATCTTTGGCTTCGACTTGTCAAGCTCTGCGAGGTATTTCTTTTGCGAGGTTCCGTAACCGCGGTACAAATCCTTAATCATCTGCCGGCTGTGCATATATTTTATAGCCTCTTTCGCATCTTTTGCGCTGTCGAGCTGCTCCGTGAGGTCTGCTTTCTTTAGCTTGTCCCACGCCTTGTCAAACTCATCCAATACTTTCAAGTAGTTCTTTCTTCGGAAGAAAGACCAGAGCTGACCCTTGTCAAGGGTCTTCCTCAACACCTTCATCTCCTCATTCCACAAATTCACGCGGTAGTCTTTCCGAATGCGCCGTGCCATGCTTAATGCCTTGTCCATGATATAGGCATACTGTGCGCTGTCAAGGTCCAGCATGTTCCTGCAGTGCAGGGCGTAGCTTAAGTTCTCGCCAGAGATGTGGTGTTGGCATGTCGGTATGAGGATTGTGTTTATGGAATCCTGAAACACACGCTCTATCGTGATTTTGTTCTTCACGCGCCTGTCCAGCGAGTCTTTGTAGAGTATGTCCTGGCAGATATACTTAAACTCACGGTTCTTGACAAAGAACACGAGTTTCGTCATGTCCTTCTCCGGAACATTAAAGTAATGGTTAATCTTTGCGACTTCCTCGCGGTAGCGGAAATCCAGCATGGAGTCTACCAGCTCTTTGTTTGCGAGATATACCTCTTTCTCCTGGATTGTGCATCTGAGCACCTCTGCCTTGGCAGCGGGGCAGAGCATGGCAAGCGCAATGCTCAATAGAATTGTTTTGCTCTTCATTATGTCTAATTGATTTGTCATTAGATTTCGTTAGGACGCTACTTCACCATTTCGTATTCGCAGATTCCGTCGCCTGTCCCGATAAGTCCTTTTGTTACTAACTTCATCACAAACACACCTTTTGTCTTGTCAAATGACTGTATGGAGGCGCAATACGTGATTTTAAGTATATCGTTCGCCGAGACCATGTAACGTCCTTTGGTTTTCTTCCCGACCTTGGAATAGTCGAATGCGGAATATTCGTATGACGTTATTGGTGTGTCTGTCAGGTAATATGGATATGTACTAAACGAGCCGTCTTTGCGTCGCCAAATTTCCTGACTCTGGGTGTATTCATCAAAATCGCCACTTGTGCTCCCTTTTATTTTCCACTTTGTTCCATTCAACTGTGATGTTGACACAGTTACCTGCGCCATGCTTATTGAGGCGGTTGCCATAAACAAGCCTGTTAATAATGTTCGTAATGTTTGCATCTGTATGGTACTTTTATTGTGTTAAAATATATATATCCACTTCCCATTAAAGCATTTTTTGAATAAATGGTAACTGTTCTTCGTAAAATACTCAAGCCACCTACTTCACTATTTCGTCAGTTTTATTATTTTTCCTATAACCAGCGAATCTCCCGTCTGTCT
>ENA-OYWJ01000843-OYWJ01000843.1-human-gut-metagenome-genome-assembly--contig:-NODE-843-length-12894-cov-19.232027_pt1 | contig 12894 bp, 10 predicted proteins | sample MGYA00244169_ERZ653395 | MGnify/ENA primary metagenome ERZ653395 (study PRJEB26926, sample SAMN06165120) | human gut metagenome | biome: ENVO:00009003; feature: ENVO:2100002; material: ENVO:00002003...
TTTTTTATTTTTATCCCATAAAATAGTTCATTCTACAGGTATTATTTGTTATATAAATGTGTTTTCAGTTTCATTTTCATAAATTTAATCAAATATTACCCCATAAAATACAAAATATTACCCCTATATTATAATGAAAAATAGTATCTTTGCAACAGAAAAATTCTAAATGCGTTGTGAAACGCTTATCATCATCTTTTACTTATACAAAAAAATAAAACATTGGAGTTCAATAGGGATATTGAGATTCCAATGTTTTTTTTATACACTAAACTGAAACATATTATCATGTAAAGTTGACATATCATCATGTAACGTTGTCTGATTTATAACCTTTCAGTATAAATCAATAGTCTATTTTATTGTCTACTTCCACAATTGATAGAGGATTTTACCCATAGACTGTAGACACAGATTATTTCTTTTCATTACCTAAATCTATCTGCGATATCTGATTCAACAGATTTACAGCCTGCCCTACAGTCTTCACATCATTGATGCGAAGCATTCGCTTGTTGAATTTTTCCTTCAGAACACAATCTTGAATATGACTGGTAACGTAAGCGAGTATGCGGTTAAACATCTGACTTCTGTAGAACGGACTGTTTACATTGCTCACAAACTGCATCTGCATATAGCCCTGCTTGAGAATAATTTTCTCGCAACCTAGCTTCTTGCCTACCCTACGCAGACCTACCACATGCATCAGTTCGTCTGCTTCATGAGGCACAGGACCAAAGCGGTCTATCATACGCTTGCGGTAATCCTCTACTTCCTCATCGCTCTCCAAACGGTCCAGTTCACGATAAAGGAGCATGCGCTCACTGTCACCCGGCACATAAGTCTGAGGAAAATACATCTCCAGATCACTCTCTATGCCACAATCGTCAACGAAATCATCACCCGTAAGCTGGGCACCTTCATCCATCTTCTCCTGATAAAGATCACAGAACTCTTCGTTCTTCAACTCTGTGACAGCCTGAGAAAGAATCTTCTGGTAGGTTTCATAACCCAGATCTTCCATAAAACCGCTCTGCTCAGAGCCCAGCAGATTACCCGCACCGCGGATATCCAGGTCCTGCATGGCGAGATTGAAGCCGCTACCCAGTTCGCTGAACGTCTCCAGAGCCTCCAGACGGCGACGCGCCTCAGGAGTAAGTGCACTCTTAGGTGGCGCCATCAGATAGCAGAAAGCCTTCTTGTTGCTTCTTCCTACGCGTCCACGCATCTGATGCAGGTCACTCAATCCAAAGTGATGAGCATCGCTCACGATAATCGTATTGGCATTGGAAATGTCGATACCGTTCTCTACAATAGTGGTAGAAAGCAGTACATCATAATCGTAATTGATAAAGCCCATGATGATTTTCTCCAAATCCTCAGGCTTCATCTGTCCGTGACCGATTGCTACCCTACAGTCTGGAATATGCTTCTCGATGAGCATCTTAAGTTCCGGAAGCTTGGATATTCTGTCGCATACGAAATAAACCTGTCCGTTTCGGCTCATCTCGAAATTGATGGCATCGCAGATAACTTCACTACTAAACGTTACCAGTTCGGTATGAATCGGATAACGGTTAGGTGGCGGAGTGCGCATGATACTCATATCCCGGGCGCCCATCAGAGAGAACTGGAGGGTTCGCGGAATCGGAGTGGCACTCATCGTGAGTGTATCGACATTTACCTTGAGCTGACGGAGTTTCTCTTTGGTAGACACACCGAACTTCTGCTCTTCATCGATGACGAGCAGTCCCAGGTCATGCCATTTCACGGTCTTTGATATCAGCTTATGCGTACCTATGAGGATATCAATCTTACCCTCTTTCAGGGCGTCAAGCACCTCTCTGGTTTCCTTCGTTGTACGGGCTCTACTGAGATAGTCTACCCTTACAGGCATGCCTTCCAGACGCTTTTTGAAAGTCTGATAGTGCTGGAAAGCCAGAACGGTAGTAGGCACCAGCACCGCAACCTGCTTGCTGTCGCACGCTGCCTTGAAGGCTGCACGGATGGCAACCTCAGTCTTGCCGAAGCCCACATCGCCACAAACCAGACGGTCCATCGGTCTGCCGCTCTCCATATCCTTCTTCACCTCCTGAGTAGCCTTATTCTGGTCTGGCGTATCTTCATACAGGAAGGAAGCCTCCAGCGTATGCTGCAGATAATTGTCGGCACTGAAGGCGAATCCCTTCTCCCGTCGGCGCTGGGCATAGAGTTTGATCAGGTCGCGCGCAATGTCCTTGATTCGCTTCTTAGCTTTGTCCTTGAGTTTATCCCAGGCACCTGTACCCAGTGTAGACAGGCGAGGCGGAGTACCGGTATCGCTGCGGCGATATTTGCTGATTTTATAAAGCGAGTGGATAGAAACATCCACCTTGTCATTGTTCGTATAGACGATGCGGATCATTTCCTGATAGCTGTTGCCCGCAGGAATCCTAACCAGACCGCCGAACTTGCCGATACCGAAGTCTACATGCACGATAAAATCTCCCACTTCCATCTCCTGCAGTTCCTTCATGGTGAGTGCCATCTTGCCGGCTCTCGCTTTATCTGAGCGCAGGTTATATTTATGAAAACGGTCAAAAATCTGATGATCGGTAAAGAAACAGCACTTCTTGTCATGGTCAGTAAAGCCTTCATGAAGCGTCTTGTCTACCGGTGTAAAACGGATGGCGTAGCGCTTCAGCTCTTCGCTTTCAAAGATATCCTTCAGGCGCTGTTGCTGCTTCTGGCTATCTGCCAATATATATAAGGTGTAACCCTGGAGCAGGAAATCCTCCAGAGTTTGACAAAGCAAATTGAAATTCTTATGGAAAAGAGGCTGTGGAGCGATATTGAAAGGTATCACAGCCGAACTCTCTGACGGAGCGACCTTGCCGAACTCGATACGGAGATGAGCCGCTACTGCCTTCTTGAAATCGAGCGGAGAAACGAGGTTGAGCTCGGTCTTCATGTCATGTCTGATGCGCTCAGCCTCTACCTCTGTAGCCCCCTCCAGCTGCTCGGTAAGGCTCTGCGATGAGAAGCCTTCGGTATAGATCTGACCAATGCGGTCGCAAACGAAAGAAAGGTCTTTCGCAACGACTGGCGTACTTTCGGAGAGAAAATTGAGGAAACACTGCTTGTTGCTCTCGATATGGGCGAGTTCGGGCACGATTTCTATCTCTGTGCGCTTCGCCTGCGAGAGCTGGGTCTCAACATCAAAGGCACGGATAGTGTCAATCTCATCGCCGAAGAAGTCGATACGGAACGGATATTCGCAGCTGTAGGAATAGACATCGAGGATACTTCCACGCACGGCAAACTGGCCCGGTTCATAAACATAATCGGTTTCTTTGAGTTCGAAATCGCGCAGGGTATGAACCACATCGGTCTGAGCAATCTGCTGGCCTACAGTCAGTTTCAGAATCCGTTCATCCAGATTCTGCTTAGCCACAACGAGTTCTGCCAGTGCATCGGGATAAGTGACTACCAGGAAATGTCCTCCCGAAGAGAGGCGCGCCAGCACCTCTGTACGTAGGATTTCGTTCGCTGCATCACGCTGCCCGTATTTCACGGCACGCCGATAGCTGGAAGGAAAGAAGAAGACCTTCTCCTGCCCCATCATCTGAGTGAGATCGTGATAAAAATAGCCTGCTTCATCGGCATCATCCAGTACGAAGAGTACCGAACGCCTCATCTTCCCCTGCAGAGAAGCAAAGAACATCGGAGCCGAAGAGCACAGCAAACCCTGGAGAAAAATGGAATGAACCGACTTCTTCCCCATCAAATCAAAGAGGGCATCCGCCTGTGGCGAACGCCCGTATGTTTTTTCTATCTTTTGGATTTCCATCCAAGTACTGATTACTGATTACTGAGTATTAATCCTTCTTCGGATATTTCTTGAACCAGCCATCCAGGCGCAGTCGCATCACGCCAAAGAAAGCCTCACCAAAGATGCCACCACTCATCTTGCTCACACCTTCACGACGGTTAACAAAGATGACAGGCACCTCCTTGATCTTGAAACCTATTCGATGAGCCGTATATTTCATCTCTATCTGGAAAGCATAGCCCTTGAAGCGGATAGCATCCAAATCTATGGTTTCCAACACCTTACGTCGGTAGCAGACGAATCCAGCTGTGGTATCATTCACCTTAAATCCGGTTACGATACGTACGTATTTAGAAGCGAAATAGCTCATCAATACGCGTCCGATAGGCCAGTTGACCACGTTCACACCCGAAATATATCTTGAGCCTATAGCCACATCATACCCCTCATCGTGAGTTGCCGCATAGAGACGAGGCAAATCATTAGGATCATGACTGAAGTCGGCATCCATCTCGAAGATGAAGTCATAGCCCTGCTTCAATGACCATTTGAAGCCCATGATATAGGCGGTACCCAAACCGAGTTTACCCGAACGCTCCAGGATATGCAGACGACCGGCAAACTCATTAGCCATCAAGCCCTTAACAATGGCAGCAGTACCGTCAGGACTTCCGTCATCGATAACGAGGATATCAAACTGCTTTTCGAGACCGAAGACAGCACGGATGATTTTCTCGATGTTTTCCTTCTCATTATATGTAGGAATGATTACTATGCTATCACTCATAACTTCTTCTAATTTTAATGATTCTGATTCTATATAATGTAATACAGATGCAAAATTACAACTTATTTTTGAAATAACAAGCAAAAACCCGAAATTATTGGTCCGGATTCTCTACAAACCCCTGATATTTCTTGTCAAGTCCGTTCATGATCGCCTCATAGCTCTTGTTCATCAGGTTCTTGATATTGTCAGCTCCCTTGCCTATCGGCTCGATAGGCTCATGGATGGTGAGCTTCAGAGGATGCCAGAAAGCCCAGTAGATGTCCTTCATGCGAGGCTTCACATCAAAACTGCCATTGATGGTAAGCGGACATACCGGCAACTGCAGTTCATCGGCCAGCATGAAAGCACCGCGGCGGAACACGCCCATGTGCCCCGTAAACGAACGGGCACCCTCTGGGAATACCACCAGCGACATGCCCTCTTTAAGCACCTCGCGAGCACGGTCATAAGAAGCACGGATCTTAGAAGGTCCGCTCTTGTCTACAAAGATGTGGTGCGCATACTCACAGGCGATACCGATGAGAGGTACTTTGCGCAAGCCCTTCTTCATCATCCACTTGAAGTTTCTGCCCAGAAAACCGTATATCAGGAAGATATCGAAAGCGCCCTGATGATTGGCCACGAAAACATAACTCTGGTTCTTCTTGAGATGCTCACGTCCCTCCACCTTTACAGGCAGGAGGAGGATGCGGACCCAAAGCCAGGACCAATACTTGCCGGGATAATAGCCCCAGAAATGGCCATTGCCCAGCATACATCCCAAAACGGTAGATAGACTGGTTAAAACGCTAGCTACCAACAGGATAGGCAAGCATATTACAAGCTGATACAGACGATATAAGTACTTCATTTTTTATTTAAGAATGAATAATTTAACACTCAACATTTAACATTCAACACTCCTCATTTTCTTTTGAGTGTGATGACCACGATTTCTGCCGTAGCCCCTATGCGGATTGGAACGGTACCGCCCAGACCCGATGTGGTATAGAGCTGGCAACCCTCCTCCTCGAAGAGGCCGTAATCATAGGGAGTAAACATCGACGGACGCAAGCCCAGGATACTGATCTGCCCCGCATGCGTATGACCGCTCAATGTAAGCTGCGGTGCTACAACCAGCGAATCCTTCCTGTCAGGTCCTATCACATCGCCATCCTCATCCTTCTCCTTATTAATAGTAGAAGGCCAGGTCTCGCGCCATTGCTTCGGAATATGCTGCAGCATCAGCACGAAAGAGCCTGGTCTGATGCCATACAGCGCCTTCCTTACGTTGGTTCGCTTTGGTTTGTCATAGTTCTCTGTACCAGCTACATAGATGCTGTCAGCGCCTCTATGCACCGCCACATGCTCATTCATCAGCAGGCGCCATCCGCAACTCCGCTGGAAGTCCTGCATCCGCTTCTCGAACGCAGCTATCTCCTGCTCATCATCTACATCCATATAATAGGTGTAATCGTGATTGCCCAGCACACTCATCACGCCATCTCTGGCTTTCAGACTGCTGAGCAGCGCCTGATACTCAGGCAGTTCATCGGGCGTAACATTCTGTAAATCACCCGTAAAGCAAATCAGATCAGGTTTTTCGGCATTAATGCTGTCGATATCGCGCTGAGGCAGATGACCACGCCAGCCATAGTATGACCCGAGATGGATATCGCTGAACTGAACGATGCGATAGCCCTCGAAAGACTTCGGCAGATTAGGTACATAGATGGTGATACGCTTGACCTGCATCTTAGGAAAACCTTCGGTAAATCCGTAGACAAAGCAGAAGAACGCTACCGCTTCCACTACCAGTCCGAGGAGCTTGCCCCAGTTTCGATGGCCGTGAAGGAGCCGCATACAGCACCAACCGAAGACACTGAACAGGCTGAAGACAAACTGCGGAACCGCACATACTGCCATCATCACAAACCAGATGTCGATGAGCACCGGATTGCGTGGCAGGAAGTTGGGCAGCATCGTGATATACGCGCTGTAGGCGATAACCACGAAAGCCGGCAACCAGAAGAGCACCCGCTGCCAGAGACTCTTCAGCCGTAACTTGCCATACCTTTTATATATCCACAGATACGGCAACAGGGTGAATACCACTACGGGTATCAATATTCTTGCTATCATTTCTTGATCAAACTTGATTGAAGATACGTTTTCATTGCCTGCACGGGCACTCCTCTGCGCTGTGCATAGTCGCGAAGCTGGTCGTCTCCTATCCGTCCCAGTTCGAAATACCGCGACTTGGGATGTGCAAACATCAGCCCCGATACACTGGCATGAGGCGTCATCATTCCGCTTGTGGTGAGCCGGATGCCCACCTGACCCATATCGATGAGCTGGTCGATGATGAAGTTGGCACTGGTATCGGGCAGCGAAGGATATCCTATAGCCGGACGGATGCCCTGATAGCGCTCCAGATGCTGGTCTTCGATGCTCAGCTGCTCGTCGGGAGCATAGCCCCAGATGCTGCGTCTCACCTCTTCGTGCAACTTCTCTGCCGTGGCTTCAGCCAACCGGTCGCAGAGTGTCTGTGCCATCATATTGAGGTAGTCGTCCGAGCGATATTTCTTCTCCAGACCGCCATCTACCGTCGTGCAGAAGATACCCAGCCGGTCTGTTATTCCACTGCCCAGAGGACGGATGAAATCAGCCAGACAGAGATTGGGTTCTCCCTGAGCCGCCGGATGCTGCTGTCGGAGCATCGGGAAGCGGACTTTCTGCCCTTCCAACCAGATATCATCCCCCTCGCTGTTCGCCTCGAAGAGTCCGAAGACGGCATAGGTATGATATTCGCCTTCCCATGAATGGAGCATATCGAGCGCCTCTGCCTTCAGTTTTTCCTTTTCCTCTCGAGGTTTGCCGCTCAATCCCCAGGCATGATAAAAGTATAGCCAGTTGATATATGGCTCAATTTCGCTTATATTGTATACTATTCTTCGCATCCGATACGATATTTTATTTTACAATCCCCGTAAGATTTCCCTTTTTCAGGAATTGTTTCTGAACTCCAGTTCTTCTCCTCTGCTGGCGGCATCAAACACGCCTTTGTCGTAGATAAGACGACCGTTACAGAAAGTCTGTTCCACTTTCCATGCAAACTCATCACCCTCTACAGGGCTCCATTTACACTTGCTCTGAATCACCTCTGCGGTCACCTTCCAAGGCTCTCCCTTGCGCACCACAACGACATCTGCCTTATAACCCGGACGCAGGAAGCCGCGCTGACTGATATGGAACAGACGGGCTGGATTATGGCACATCAGTTCAACCAGGCGCTCGATACTGATTACCTTTTCGTCAACAAGTTTCAGCATGCTTACCAGTGAGAACTGTACCATTGGCATACCTGATGCAGCCTTGGCACAACCGCCCTGTTTATCCTTCAACTGATGAGGAGCATGATCGGTACCTACTACAGTTATCTTACCATTACTCAGCGCCTTACGCAAAGCTTCGCGGTCAGCATCGGTCTTTACTGCAGGGTTGCATTTGATGCGTGCGCCCTTCACAGCGTAATCTTTATCCGAGAACATGAGATGAGCCACAACCGCCTCGCCTGTAATATTTTCATCCTTACCAAAGAACTCCAATTCCTTAGCCGTAGTAACGTGGGCGATATGGAGATGCGCCCCGCTTTCCTTAGCCAGCTGCACCGCCAGACGGCTGCTTTCATAGCAAGCCTCCTCGCTGCGTATTTCCGGATGATGTTCTACGGCAGGGTCCTCACCCCATTTCTGCTTAGCCAGCTGCATGTTGCGGTTAATGATTTCGGTATCCTCACAGTGGGTCATCACCGGCAAATCCAGCTCTTTCGCCTTCTTGAAGATAGCCTGCAGCGCCTCATATTTATCCACCAGCATATTGCCCGTACTGGAGCCCATAAAGAGCTTGACGCCCGGTACACGATGCGTATCGAGCTGATCAAAATCATTTACATTACCATTGGTAGCACCAAAGAAGAAACTGTAGTTCACATGACTCTTCTCAGCGCCCAGCTGCCGCTTCGCCTGCCAGGCCTCCAGAGTGGTAGTCTGAGGTACCGTGTTAGGCATCTCAAAATAGCTGGTTACACCACCAAAGGCAGCAGCGCGGCTTTCGCTCTCGATGTCAGCCTTCTGCGTAAGTCCCGGTTCACGGAAGTGAACATGATCATCAATCACACCCGGCAAAACAAAACACCCCGAGGCATCGATGACTTCATCGTAATTGCCACGGGGTGCCTCGCCTTCATATATCTCCTTGATAAATTCACCATCCAACAAGAGGTCGCCCACAAAAGAGCGACCCTCATTTATAATGGTTCCATTCTTGATTAATTTCATATTACTAAACTTATAAAATGAAGAGTTTTACAAGATGTTAATGCCCAAGACCTTGAAAGAGTCCTGTTTCTATTCCTGACCTTCCTGTTTTTCAGGAATCGTAGGCGCAGCCAGTTCGTTGGCTGTAGGTGCCGGAGCCGCATCAGGATTTACCTGTGGAGCCGCTTCCATCTCTGGCAGCATGCCGCTCTGCGCATCTCGTGTACCGTTCATAATCTCCTGATTCTCTTGAGCTTTCTTATAATAGTCCTTTACATAAGGATCATTCTTGAAATAGTCGGTAGCCTTGCTCATGATATCCTCAATCCAAGGAGAGAGCATCGGATACTGGTTGCCCATTGTAACGAGGAAGAAGACGCCCGGTCCCAGCACATTGTTGAAGTTGTCGGTAACAAACGAAGTGATGAGCTTGTCTTCCTGCTCAGAGAGGCGGATGGATTCCTCGTTCAGCCGCTTGTTGACAGCCACCATATCGCTACCGTTCATGATAGCCTGGTCGTGCTTGTGCACCAGTTCGCGCAACTGATTCTGAATCTGCTGGTATTTCTTGAAGAATCCGAAGAGTTTATCGTTCATAGGCGTACCGCTTACCACCTGCTGTGTATCATCGAGCTTCACCGTAATGCTTCCACTCTCCAGCACCAGCGGCAGCACAGGGTCATCATCCATGAAGATATTCGCCATCTTCATAGAGTCGACAGAACCCTGAAAATGGAACTGTCCGTGCACTACATCGCAAGAATCCACGTTCTTGAAATCGTTGTTTTCCAGTATCTTAAGGTACAGCATGCGTCCGTCCAGAGTACTTACATTAGAAGTACCCGAGATTTCGTAACTGTTGGCACAAGATGCAAGTGCCATCAAGGCAATGAATGCGTAAAATATTCTATTCATAAGCTATCTATATCACTTTCGGTGAACAAAAGTACAATCTTAATTTGAACTGACGAAATAAATTGCTGCAATTTAATTCATTCTTACAAGATTTATGTTTTGTTTGCACTCCTATTGGCCACCGAAAGCTTTTTACTCGTCCTTTCTATATTACTGATTGTTTTCCTTCTTCAGTTCATGAGAGATGCGATGCGTGGTATACAGTTCCAGCAGGGCTGCGATGAGAAGGAAGACTACCCACTTATTATAGAAATAGGTGATATAGGTCTCATAATTCTCAAACCAGCGGCGCAGAAAAGCATACACCGTATCTACCATCGAGATGCCTGAGAGCACGAAAAAGATGTCTGCTACATACTGCATGCGCTTCAGGCGGTGGATAACCAGCGAAGGTCCCTCATAGAACTGCATCGCCTGCATTACACTGAAGAGTATGGTGCCCAGCAGGAACCCCCAGCTCGTTACCTGCACCAGCTGCGGATGTGAAAAACCAAATGCGAAGCAAGCCGCACCGACAACCATCAGCACGCCGCCCAGCAAGAAAATAGCACTTTCCAGTTTACTCAATTGTTTCATTTTCGTCTTGTTCGTTAGTTTTTTCCGGAATATCCGAACTCAATACAAAGATGTCTTCATCATCAGTCTTCATGAAATAACGCTGGCGGGCTATCTTCTCAAATGCCCGCGCACCATGCTGCATATCGCGCAGGGTATGCTTGTCGTTTTCATACTGCTCACGATACTTTTCTATCTCCGAACGGAGCGTAGCTATCTCTATCTGGTACTTAATGTGCTGTCTTACACTGTTGTCGTCAACTACACCAACTACCAGAACACCCGCTACAATCACTATAAGATACTTATAATGAGCGAGATAATTCCATATAATACCAAGTTTTTTACTCATTTCTTCCGAATTTGTTTGCAAAGATAATATTTTTTTGTTATCTTTGCATCATCAATTAAGAAAAAATAATGGAAGAGTATATAGTTTCTGCAAGAAAGTACCGTCCGATGACCTTCGATTCGGTTGTCGGACAGAGTGCATTGACCACCACTTTGAAGAATGCAGTGAAGAGCGGCAAGCTGGCGCACGCCTATCTTTTCTGCGGTCCGAGAGGTGTGGGCAAAACCACTTGTGCCCGCATTTTTGCGAAGGCAATCAACTGCGAGCACCCTCGTGAAGACGGCGAGGCATGCAACGAATGTGAGAGCTGCCGTGCCTTCAATGAGCAGCGTTCCTACAACATCTTCGAACTGGATGCCGCCAGCAACAACGGTGTTGACCAGATTAAGGTTCTGATGGAGCAGACCCGCATCCCGCCTCAGGTAGGCAAGTATAAGGTGTTTATCATCGATGAGGTCCACATGCTCTCTACAGCCGCCTTCAACGCCTTTCTCAAGACGCTGGAAGAGCCACCTCAGCATGTCATCTTCATCCTCGCCACTACCGAGAAGCATAAGATTCTGCCTACCATCCTGAGCCGATGCCAGATTTACGACTTCGAGCGAATGACGGTAGCCAACACCATCAACCACCTGAAGATGGTGGCTGAGAAGGAAGGCATACAATATGAAGAGCAGGCGCTCGCCGTGATAGCCGAAAAGGCTGACGGAGGTATGCGCGATGCCCTCTCTATCTTCGACCAGGCTGCCAGCTTCTGCATGGGCAACATCACTTACCAGAAGGTTATCGAGGACCTGAACGTGCTCGACAGCGACAACTATTTCCGTCTGGTAGACCTGGCTCTGGAGAATAAGGTGGCCGAGATGATGGTAACACTCGACGGCATTCTGAGCCGCGGTTTCGATGGCGGCAACATGATTCAGGGTCTTGCCCAGCACGTGCGCAACGTGATGATGGCGAAGGACCCTCAGACCCTGCCACTGCTCGAAACCAGCGACGACCAGAAAGCCAAGTTCCAGGCTCAGGCTCAGAAGGCGCCTACACCTTTCTTATATAAGGCGCTGGAGCTGATGAACCAGTGCGATATCCATTACCGCGCCAGCAGCAACAAGCGATTACTGGTAGAGCTCACCCTGATACAGATAGGCCAGATTACGCAGCCAGAGGATCAGGATGTGCCTAGTGCGGGGCGTACGCCCAATAGATTAAAATCCCTGTTTCAGAAACTCCTGGCTCAGTCTAAGCTTGCCTCTCAGGGTGCAGGTTCTGAGCCTTCTGGCAGCAGCGAAAGCCGGTCATCACAGCCGGGAGCGTCTGCTGCTACAGCTACTGCTGTGCCTTCGTCAGGGGCACCGACAGCCGCTCCTGCAGCCTCCAATGCTGCATCTTATTCTGCATCTGCCACCGCAGCCGCATCTGCCTCTCCAGAAGGCTCAGCCGCTGCCGGAGCTGCTATAGATGCTGCATCGCCTCACAAGCCACGACTCAAGAATATCAAGCTGGGCGGCATAGGCATGACTTTCTCTAACCTGAAGAAGAGGGAGGAGAACCAGCGCCGCCTGCACAGTCCGTATGATGATACCAATGAGGAAAAAGCGACCATCACGGGCGACCAGAACGAGTTCACCCAGGAGCAGGTGGAAGCAACATGGTTCAGTATGTGCATGAGAATGCAGAACAAGCTGGATTTCATAGGCTTAGCCAACCGCATGAAGAGTATTGTACCGAAGATAACCAACTATCCTCAGATAGAGGTTATCATCAACAACCAGCTCTTGCTAGACGACGTTTTGAACATCAAGAACCGCATTCTCAAAACTTTCGTCTTAGGTCTTCACAACAGCGAACTGAGCATCACCTACCGCCTTGCCGACCAGGAAGAGGTAGGCAAGGTTCTGACCAAGAATGAAGTTCTGAAACTTCTTATGGAGAAGAACCCGGCGATGAAAAAACTCACAAAGGACCTGGATCTGGTCATGACATAGAAGAGACTCCACACGATACGAAATTCTCCACTCCATGTAGGACAACCTATACGGAGTGGAGAAACTAGTACTATCTTCCCCCCAAATGCTGCCATTATACCCGGGCGTATGATGCCCAAGAGGTTATTCAGTATTCAGTCTGTCTCTTATACACATCTGACGCTGCCGACGATCGCATAAGTGTAGAT
>ENA-OYWJ01000860-OYWJ01000860.1-human-gut-metagenome-genome-assembly--contig:-NODE-860-length-12656-cov-15.991667_pt1 | contig 12656 bp, 16 predicted proteins | sample MGYA00244169_ERZ653395 | MGnify/ENA primary metagenome ERZ653395 (study PRJEB26926, sample SAMN06165120) | human gut metagenome | biome: ENVO:00009003; feature: ENVO:2100002; material: ENVO:00002003...
GATCATGCCTAGTCTCGTGGGCTCGGAGATGTGTATAAGAGACAGGTATTAAAATCCCCACTAAAAGAAAATGTCTGAAAAAGAACAATAATAGTCAGAATGATAGATGTGCAGAATATTTTATTATTTAGACAACATCCTCTCCCTCTATATACTATATATATGAAGGGGCAAAATACGAACATCCATAGTGGCCATAGTCCATAAGTAAAACCACCTCCTGACCACAACATTAAGAAAAGAATCGTAATGGTATCTATAAATACGTTCAATTTATTATTTACCCCAGAAGCCATAAGCAGTATCATTAAGAATTTTTGAACACTGTACCTTTGACCAAAGGTAATTGAGGATAAAAACCGCAGAATTAGCAATCAAAACGCCTGATAATCCTAATATTTTACCCAAAAGCAATGCCAACGGCACATAACAAATGGCAATGAAACCAGTAATAACCATTTGAGCAAATACTTTACCCGTTCCATTTATAATAGTACCATATACTTTATATAACATTTCAAATGAAACATATAAGCACACTAGCCCAGTTGTAGTATAACTTATGTCTATTGCCCCTTTACCCAACCATAAAGTATAAACTTGTTTAGAGAATATAGTCATAAGAATTCCGCCAACAATCGCAATAAGGCAAATCTTTCGGGAGAGGTAAAGTGTTTTACGAATCCACGCAAAATCACCTCTAACGTATGCATCAGTTGTTGCAGACCATATAGGAGTAATCATAATATTGAAAAACATCGTTAAAACACTAATGTATCTAAAAGCCATATTATATTCTACGACAGCTTCTGGTCCGACAACACGGGTAATAATTATACTATTTGCCTGAAAAATAACAATTGTTATAATTTGAAGTATGAAAAACTTTACTCCCAGCGATAATATGCCTGATACATATTTAAAATCAATCATTTTAAAGGTAGGTGCTACTTCCCTTAATTTCGTAGCAAATAAAAATATTGTAGCCAATAGCATAATCAACGGCGGTATCAGACAATTGACAGCACCAATTTGAAAAACAGATGAAACCTTAAATATATAAACTTGAACGATTAATGCTATAAATGTGACAACTTGGGAGACAAAAGAAATAAGCGAATTAGCTGCTGGCATCTGATATGCATACAATATAGACACTATTAATCCCAACAAAAATTGTACACAAAATGCAATGAATACAACGGTTGCTAATCCATTAATCTCTTCAGCATCGCTCATAGGAGAATTAAGAACATTACGCCAGTCAATATATGATGATGACACCAGAAATATAGAAATTAAGAGCCCTACATACATAGTTAAAGCCGCATAACTACTAGTAACCGCCTTTTTTGCTCCTTGCAAGTCACCTTTTGCCAGCATCTCAGGTAGTTTATTTCTAAGTCCATTACCTAGTCCTATGTCCATCATGCCAACCCACCCTACAATTGATGTTAGGGTGAGAAGAACACCATAGTCAGCTCTATTTACATGATGTAACATAATAGGAGCTGACATTAAAGAAATCAGGATTGAAAAACCTTTAATGAATACCATAATCGCAGTGTTCTTATACATCTTTTTACTTCGACCATCGGTATTTTTGTATTTATTTTTAATAATTGATATAAAACTATTCATTATTTGATTATTCTAGGGATTGTCGCCTAATAATTTCAATCAGAGCTTAGCAGCTAACAATCCGCCAACTACTGCGTACGACTTATCAAGATTTCATTTTGCATCTATTTCATCCTCTTGGACTGATTAGTTTGTCTATTACAAACCATATCTATTAACTCTACAAGAAGCACTGTAACCGTCCCCACACACCCATATTGACAAAGCAACACCAAGGCTGCGTGGCACAGTCCATCCTTTAAGGCTTTCGCCGTATTTTTCTGATTTGTTTTTCTTCTGTTCAGTTAGACAAGTTTCAAAAGTCTCTTGTCAAAGTTCTGCGGCAGCAGGTTCGGCAACCGGTCCGCCGGCGTGGTCTTGATGTTGTTCAACACATACGTCAACCACTGCAGAGGATTCAGGTGATTCATCGCACACGTCTCAAAGAAGCTGTACATCATCGACGCGCGCCATGCGCCAATGAGGTTCTGGAAGAACAGGGATGTCTTCCTGCCCTTCACCAGCGGCTTGAACCCGCGCTCACACGCGCCATATAGTGCTTGTCGCACTTGTGAGTCTCCGTGTTCACTATCCGCACAGGTGAACCGTCTCCCAACAGATACTCGCCTTTTATCACATCATAATAGTGCAGGTCGAACAATGGCTCCAGAAGGTCGCATGTCCGCGCGTGCAGCTTGTCCATCAGCTGACGGGAGATGTTGAGGCCGTTTCGCTCATAGCGCTTCTCCTGGGGATATATCGGATCGCAATCCACGAGGCGTTCCACCTCCATCTTGCCCACCAGTTCCGGTGACGCGAAGCTCTTCGGATATGGACGGTAGTCCTCCACCTTTGCCTGTATCGGAACCGCATCCGGATTCCCTTTCTCCACAAACACCGGCAGCTCATATCTCATCGCCTCGTGCTTCTCCGGAGTCAGCACCAGTTCGTAATGGGCATCCCTGCCGGACTGTTTCCTTATCTCCACATAGCGTGACGGGTCCTTCAGGTATTCCCTAGGATAGAGCACTACCGGTGCGCCATGCTGCGGCAGCAAGCGGAGATATGCCGCGTCCACCATCCGGCATTCCGACTCGGGATCGTCTTCTCCGGTATCCTTTGACCGCTCCGATTCTTTCGCCAGGCGCTTGAGTTCCATCGTAAGCGTTCACTTCTCCAACCCATTGACTTTCAGTGGGTATTTGGAAGATTCTGTTTAACAATCGTCGATTTTAAGGGTTTACAGGCTGCAGTAGCACGGCAGGAGGGCTGTCAGGTCCTCGCCTTCATGGGCGGTTTTCAGTTTGCCGAGAAGATAGCTGATGTACTTGCCGGGGTCGATTTCATTGTGTTTGCAGCTCTCGATCACCGAGTACATGAAGGCGTTGTCCGCCGCAGAGCTCTCGCTTCCGATATTGCCGGCATTGCGGAGGTTCATCTTGAGTTTCCTTACGCTCTGCTCGCTGATATTGTTTGACACCTCGACATCTCCGCTTTCAAGTACACGTTTCATCGCTGGCCATTCGGCCCTTGCATATCGCATGGCTTTTTTCAGCAGCTCATGTCAAACACCTTATAGCAGACATATCCGTCAGTTGTGTAGAACCCGATGAACTTCTCAAGGTACGGTTTGATGGCTTTCGCGCCACGACTGCCCTCCTCGTAGAACAGCCAGGAGAGTCTCAGCACCTTGGCCGTGATGCTCCAGAAGTACTTTTTCCTATAGACCCTGTTGCCGTCGGCATCCTCGCATCCTACCAGACCGGGAGTCTCGTCTATCATCCAGTAACCTGCTGTAAGCATTGCCCGTTCCCAATATTCCTTCATCTTGCCGCGCATATACTCAATGGCTCTGTGGATATTGTCTCCGAGAGTCGATTTCGACATCCGTAGGCCAAGAGCCCTGAGTTTCCTCGCTATCTGCTCGAACGGAGTATTATACCAGAACTTCTCCATCAATATGTAGCCAAGGGTGTCTGTACCGAAGCAGCAACCTGCTATCGGGCGGTCTACCGTTATTGTATCCAGTGTCCTGATGTCTTCCTCATTGCGGAAGCGTACCGTGGCCGTCTCGTAGATGTGTTCCTCTACCTTCACCGGGGTGAACAAGATAACCTTCACGAAGTTCTTGTCTATCTTTCCATTCCTTGTCACATAATATGCTCCTTCCGGCAGTCTATAGTAGTCCTCAAGCCTGTGATATGTCGGACTGTCCGTATATGCGGCCGCCTTCGAGTAATCGATGCGCTCAACTTTCACCTCACTTCCGGGATGAGTCCTGAGCAACCTCTTCCGGATAGCACTCACAGTGTCTCCGGAAGATGGATTGTTCCGCGGAACCTCGGTATCGGCTCCACTGTCAGACCCCGCAGTGCCATCGAAGTTGTCCTTGCCGCTGTTACGGTCATCGTCATCACGACGCCTGCCAAGACGACTTGATCTCTCCGACTTGCGGCCGTAGAGTTTACCGGCGTTCACCTTACCGCTGAGCGCGAGGGCGGAGATTTGAGCGGTCAGCTCCGATATCGTTTTGCGTAAGTCTGACAACTGGCCTTCATAAGACGCGCAAGTCTTTTCCTGAGCCGCCCTCATATCCTCCATCATCCCCTTATAGAACTCCTCAACCATTCTCCGGTCACGACCGTCAGATTCGGCAAGCCTTCGCTCCAAGGCGGCTACCGCATCGATCAGCTTTGCATTCTGATCCTTCAGCTCAGCAATGGTCATATACGCCAGTTTGAGTTGTTCTTCGGCTCTCATATTCTTCGTTTTCCTACATATAAAGGTACGAAAAATAATTGAAACCACAAAGGATTATTTCAATTATTTTATTGGTAATCAAAGATTTGACAACCTTTTAATCCGTGTATTTTACCACCGCAGAAGCGCTTGCCGCGCACTCTGTCAGCATAACAAAGTCCGACCAGCTAATTTTACCTCCGACACGTTCAGGGTCCGTCAGCGGCCTTAAAAAACGGCCTTCGTCCAACCGGATCGTCGTTAGTTCATAGCGGTTGTATTCGCGTATGAGAACCTTTTTCACTCTGGGGTTGCGCCCGCCAAACACATATACGCCCTTGGGCTTCCGGGGATTGTGACCTAAGTCTTCACTGATGATTCCGCAAAGGCCGTCGATACCTTTCCGCATATCTACCTTGCCCGTGTACAGGTACAGCCCATATTCGCTCGTTATCGATATCATTGTCAGTTCAGAATCTTGCGGATTGCACTTATGACATCCTCCACATCACCGCCCTTGCGACTCATAACCAGACCATTGTCGAACCGGATGCGGATCTCACAAACCTTCATCAGCTCATCGCGTTGCACCGATGATTGAGGCACATCTGGATTTACCTCTATGAAAACGGGATGCTTGTCCGCGATGATCCTCGCATCCATCTCGCTCTGACCTTCTCTCGCCAGCTTGCAGAACTTCCAGTAGTCGTACCCCTCGTCCTCGCAAAACTTTTTCATTGAACGACCCCGGCCGTATCTGTGATACTGACGCAGCGCCGCCGCATAATCAACCACGCCCGACTGGGCGGATTCCTGTGCTGTTTGATTCTTTGTTTCCATTTGCCTTGAAATTTGATTTCGGCAAAGGTGGATCCTATTTTTCAAAAGGTAAGGCGGAGAAGTGAACGCTTACCTTTAACATGTCGCTCTCCACAATCAACATTGCGAGACAGTTCGGAGCTCAATACAACACCCCGCTTTCTGTCGGTGATGTCAAAGTGCTGCTGCACAATGCTGCAATGGTAGAACGATTATTTTCCATGTTCGGAAACAGCCCAAACTTGAAGATAAATAACACTGATTTCAAAGAACTATTATTCTACGGCGTTCGCGCCGCGGCGTAAAACTTATAAAATTAACGAACTATTGATCGTTAATAATTTAGTTATTATTATGATGAATAAATCCTGTTATTTCTGAATACATTAATTCTACTACGTTGTGGATTTCTTTGCATAAGTTATAGAATCAAGAAATGTATCATCTACAACTGTTGCATGGCCTTCATGATGTACAGTTATTTTGAAATCATTATAAAAATCGAATGTGTATTCAACTAAGCCATAGTTTTGCTTTTTACTTTTACTGAAGCCTGTACAATCTACCTGACGAACATTATTTCTATATTCGTTCAAAAGATTCTTCTCAGGCAGTTTTTGTGATTTGTATATAGTCGTACATGCTATGTATGGCTTATTCTCCGATGAGGATAGCATATTGCAATATTTATCCGAAGTCGATGATGTATGATGTGGAATTTTTATAAACACTGGCGACTCATAGCATTGGGGGTACAGTGTTTCTATATCATCATTTTCAATATCTGATAGAAACACAAGGGTATATTTATATTTATATTCATTTCCTACGTCTATTTGCAAGCATAAAGACAAATCGTTTTTGTGTATTTCAGAATGAGATTCCAACAAGTAGTTTATCCTATTACTATGCGGTGATACCGCTTGTATCGTAGTATATAAATTACCTATCAAATCATTAAAAACTAATTGTTTGAATGGTACAAACATCTTCTCTGGTACACATGCTGTTTCGTGTGATTTAAATTTGTGCTGTGTTAGTTTTAATATTTTTTGAACGATGTCACGGTCATCTCTATTATATTTGATTTTGTTCCATACCTCACCATTTAGATCATATGGAAGTAACACCATCGTATTTTCGTCACAAAAATTATGTATTATCTCATCTATACCATATGTATGATCATAATCAGGGTGAGACCATACTAACATATTTAGTTTGTCCTTATTGATACCCCACTGGTTAAGTATGTCTATTGTCTTATTAAGCCCCTTGTACTTAAAACTGTCAATTACAATAGAATACAATACTTTATTACCGCACTCTGCATCAAGAAACAAGATACAGATACTTTCTCCTCTATTCGAATAGCCTATCACATAAACTTTTATCAGAAGATTTCTTCTGTCACTGATGGTTATCATTTCAAATTGATGATTTTGAGTGTATTCTTGGTGGTGAACACGTCATCTATTGTTGACTCTGAGAAAACTTCTGCTTGTGCTTCGTTACAAATTGGAATCTCTTCTATTACAGAATAAATCTTATTTTTTAACTCTTCTGCTTGACCAAACGAGTCAATAGGAAATATCTGATTGAACAACTCATCGTTAATTTTGAACTTCCTCTCCATTATCTTTCAAATATTGCTCTGTAACAGACAATTTATATAATTCAAACAAATAATCATTTATTTTTGTCTTTACAACTCTATCAAAATCATTAGGGAAGTTGTATTTGTTTTTTTCAATCAACCCTTTATCTACATAACCATCAATATCTAACAATGCCTGATAGACAGTACATCCGTCATTCGTTTTTATTGCTCTACATCTTCTTGCGAAATTTACTTTTACCGACTCATCATTTTTTATAATCCTATCAACATATTCTCTGTCTATCAATCCACCATCAAGATTTGCTACATCAGGAGTTGCAAACACTGAGTTTTCAAAAGTTTCAGAAAAATCTTCAAGACTCTTAAAAACATCCCCACCTAATTTTCTTACACCAATCCTTTGAATAACTATATATTTATCATTTTCAAGAAATGCTTTTAAGTAATTATTTAGGAAACGAATGTACACATCCATATTTCTATAGTTAACGCAATCTATTGAGAAGGTTAAAAACAAACCAGTCACCTCCATTACAATCTTGTCTTCTCTTTGTATGCCATTTTCATCTTTAAACACTGCTTCTGAAAAACGATGAAGCGGTTCTGACTGAAATGTACTTAATGGAATGGAACGAGACGCTGCTATTTCTTCCATATTTGAAAACGATACAGTAGCTTGATTCTGAACTCCCTTTGTGTATTTTTGAAAATATGACGAAAAGTCCTTGTTCTCTTTGAACAACTTTATCCATTCGCTTATATCCGTAACACCGTCATAGTCTATACGTATCAACACCTTACGAAGCATATTCGCCCGCATGGTGTACCTTGAAAAATTCTTAGCCATTACAATATATTGTTTTCAATTCGTTATAACATTCTTTTCTAACCGGAACCAATCCTCTTATATCTTTTCAAATAGAGTCACTGCAATGTTAAAAACATTGGTAACAGCGTATGCATCCCATTTTCTATATACGAACTCTTTACCGCTGATTTTCAGTGGTTTTCGTCAATCATAATTTCCTTTCCAGTTGAAATCCAAATAAAAATGGATTTCGATTTTAACAGTTAATATTTAATATATTTATAATCATATCCTTACGGATAAGGTATTTTTATAAAGTTCGGATGAGGACGCACGATCCCACGGCCTCCGAGGAGGTCGGACTAAAGAACGCGATAAATATCCTTTGGTAAACAAACTTTCCACAGCGGTCATCCGGCATGGTGCCGCAAGTTCCTATATCAGTTCACAAAGGCAGGAGGAGCAAACTATTTTAAGCGGACTTCAAAGCCGCAACAATTATGTAGTATTCTCTCCCGGAAAGTTTGTTCACCAGTAAGGATAAATCTCTTTCGCCTATCGCATATTTTAACGCCTTCTTCAGCAACTCCCCACAGCCCACGAAGTTCGATTTTCGGAACACTTCCAACCGTTCCTCTATACGCTTTCATTATATCACCTTTTCGCAGGGACAAAATTTGACATATAACTACATTTCCTGTACTATTTTTTGAAAACATCACTTACTAATTTAACTCCGAACTGCTTTTCTTTGTCAAGATCTATTTTCAAGTCCTTTCTCCAGTCTCCTATCCATTTGTTTACTTTACCAGAAACCAGGTCTGGATGAGTTTGAACTCTACCGCTATTGATTGTGTAGTCAATAGCGATAGATTGTGTCTTTTGATCCTTTTCAAGACTGTTCTCTGTTTCATAACCCTCAGGAGCTGGGCAACCAGATTCAATCAGATGACTCATCATCATTGGTGTAATATCATTCAGAGATAAACATTTTTTTTGAATGCCGCCCCCTGTACGGGATTCCCTTGAAACTATCTTACTCAGGTAGTAAAGATCTCCTTTCTCATGATAGTCATTTTCTATCAACTGGACTTCAGATGACGACATATAATCCGGCCGTTTACAGAGATTATATCCACTTTTCTTAAGTAGCATTCTATAGTCAAGTTTCCTATTTCCATACACCTTAACGCAGCTATTAAAGGCATTGTATGAGAACTGTCTTGAGTCATCAATATTTCTGGTAATCCTAGCCATTGCATCATCTTGCCAAAGAGTACTACCGTGTGAGTATTTTTGGTAAATAGTCTCTGAATCTTTCCGAGTATAACTAAAACTATATACAAGACTCTTAAGTTCCTCACCTTTTTCCATTCGATATGCAAATCCCTTCTGCGCACCTGGACGCTCAAATGGTTGCAGTCCTATACTTGACAGTTTAGTGCCCCAAAATGTTTCCCCTAATTTGCCGTTTTTCATCGAAAATTCATATGTTGGTACACAATAGATGTAGCCAATATATGGTTTATTCTCGACTTTGCAGACATATTCGGTTCTACCTTTAGGAATATCACACATGGCGAAGAAGAGAGCCACATCTATATCACTTGTCAAGTCCATCATGTCTGTCTGAAGACCATAATGTTGTGCCAGTCCGACATAATCAATGTAGTAATTACGGGATTCAAAAAACCTCAACTGCGGCAAATGCTGAAGAAAAGTCTTAAATTCCATAATCTTCAGACGTTGGATGAATAGCTCAAATTCATTTTTCTCTTGTCTATAGATAGTTGGCAGGTTTTTAGGATAATCTCGCTCTTGTCCACGAAAAAGATACGCATAATCTATAGCAATTGGAAGTAGTATGTATTTGCCAGAAGACACACGAATGCGTTCAAATTTTCCTTCGGGTGGTAATATGTTTGGATATTTACAGTTCAATTCATCATGAGACAGGCGAGACTGTTGAAAGAGACTTATAGCTTCTTTCAGATCCCATGGACTATCGAAGTGCATCTCTGGTGGCATAAAGCACCAAGGCGTTGAAATTGTAGTATCATTACTCATTTCGTGGTTCGTGGGCAATTGTTGGAGTCGGTTCAAAGTCAAGCGCATGACAACGAGTTGTCTCCATCTCCAGATAAGTCATTGTCCGTTTTAAGTATTCCTTGCAAAATTCCCAGCGGTCGTCTTTGAATATTCCAAATTAATCATCATCTTTGTGGCGATATAATTTGTGGAAGGATTGAGGTGAAGGATTAACTATCTTGAACTCTATGAAGAGTGGCCGCCTCTATCGGCTGCTCTTCTTGTTTTATACAGCGGGATGTCTAACATTTTTCAACCCTCCGACTCTATCACAAATTCTATAAGTTATATCAATGATTATAAAGAGAGTTAAAGAGAGGCTTGATATTCGCTTAGACCGCGAGAAGGCAAAGCCAACCAAGGTGGCACCTTATGTGAGGTACCGCAATGGGAAGAAAGAACTTGTCAAAGGGTACGTCCGAAAGAATAGAGGACTTTAGGGCGTGACCATGACCAGCTTCGGCTGGTGTCTATCGCATCCGCGTTGCCGCAGGGAGGTATCCTTCTGCTGAGGGATGCCTCCCTGCTGTTTTGGATTTATTCATTATTCTGATCAGCAATAGAGCCGCTGATTGGAATTAATTATAAAAATTGATATCAGACAATAAAGAAAACTCATATTCAAGTTCTTTTCTGTTATTTATGTCATTCTTGAAAATCATGGACGCATAGGTTACGGTTCCTTCTATAAGACAGGTGACTTCCAACTTTGACAACTCGTTTCCCGAAAATTCCTTAAACCATCTATTGAACAATCTACGACGGCACTCCTGCCTGCCATCTAAAATATCACAAATCGTAATCAACGCATCATTATGCAAAGTGAAAAACTTGCAAATAATATAGAGAATAGTGTTTCGGACTTTATTGCCGTCCCCATTTCTATGGTTAGAATCATCTGCCCTATCAATGTTCAGCATATACACATCAACAGACAAGAATTCTGAAATCGTAGGATATTTTAAGAAAGTGATGAAATAGGTATTGCCGGAATCTGTCTCAAAACAGTAACCATTTTCACAATCAACTACATCATAATGGTTTGGCAAACTGAATCGAATCATCCTTAAATCCTCTAATCGTTCCCTTCTCACGAATGTAGTCGCTGATAACTTTTTTATCAGCCATCATTTTCTTGAATGTGTTCTTTACACTTTCAATATCTTTTTGCGTTCTGTTTGCCATATTGATACAAATTCATATAACTACATTATTCACAAATATATGTAAAATCAATTCATATTGCAAATAATGTTAATACTCATTTGAAAAATTCGCACTATCTATATCTATCAAAATAAGATAGTGCCTTATGTAAGGTTCCGCAATGGGAAGAAAGAATTTGTCAAAGGGTACGTCCGAAAAGAATAGAGGACTTTAGGACGAGCCTGCGATCAGCTTCTGCCAGTGTCTCATCGCATCCGTGCTGCCAAAGGAAGGTGTCCTTCTGCTGAGGGATGCCTCCTTGTGGTTTTGTGCTTATTGCAAACCTGAACATACATACCTGTTAGTTGCGGGCTTATCATCTAAGTTGCAGTCTCTCACGACAAACTTCATCGTATGCATCCACTTTTCCTCCATATACGGATTCTTTACCACTGGTTCTCCGTGGCTTTCATTAATATTATTTTTTATTTAAAGATCCGTATAGTCAAAATAGTCACACTCGTTATCAGTAATTTAGGCCAAAAGACCAAAGGGGCAGCGTGTTGCCGTGAGCGAATTCAATGTCATCCTTTACGACATAGGAATCCGGAAGGTCCTCAATCTGTCTTTTTCCTTTATTCCGGACACCGATCTCAAATGTGCGGTCACCGATGACGAAATCAGACTGACGTGAAGAAACCACATCATTCTCCACACGCATCTGGTTGTAGAAAAAAGTTTCCCTCATGTTCCCTATGTCAGCTTTCCCTCCGGACAAGACTGTCATCAGACTTGGGTTGTCAATATAGACCTTCTCCACTTTGCCCAGTCCCCTCATGCCTCCCGTATCATCCCTAAGTTGACCTATCAGCTGAGCCTTCTCCAGCAACGCGAGATAGTCTGAAACGCTGTTTCGGCTGACTCCGATTTCAGACGCGAGGCTATCCGCATTAGGTTTATACGGAGCAAGTGTCGAGATAACAGCCAGCATCTTTTTTAGTTTTTTTGCTGTCGGTGCCTTTAGTTCGGCATACTGTGCGATGTCTGATTCTATCGTTTTTGTTATGACATTCTGCATCCTCATCGGGAAATCTCCCTCCAATGCAAATGGATAGTAGCCCTCTGCAAGGTAACGTCTGAAAAGAGGGAGAGGATGAAGCACACCGTCAATACGTGACTTGCCCGCGAGTATCTCGTCAAGTGAATACTTAGATGCGTTTATGTTGTGAAACAGTTCCAGATACTCTCTGAAGGACAAACCATACAGCGTATAAGGTAGTACCCTTCGACTGAGATCAGCGACACCGTCCATGATGTCCAGTATGGAAGATCCTGAGAAAATCACCCTCATGTCAGGATGAGTGTCATATATCTGCTTGAGTTCGCGGGACCAGTCAGAATACTTGTGAACTTCGTCTATGACGAGCAAATGGCCAGCATCCTTCGAGAACTCATCCGCAACCTCGACGAGAGAGTGAGTGCTGAAATATGTATGGTCAGCGGATATGTATAGAAACTTGCAATCCGAAGCCTGTTCCTTAAGATATTGCAGGATCATCGTGGATTTGCCGACTCCTCTTGCCCCTGTGATCGCGATCATACGGGAAGTCCAGTTCACACGTTCATAAAGATACCTGTGAAAACTGCTGGTCGTAAGTTCCAGCTGCAAACGCATGTATTCGTATAACGCCTCGTCAACCATACTCAATTAATTTTGTATATCTATGCAATACTATTGCAAAGATAGCAATCGCACTCAAAATGTATTTGCCTGAAAAAGGTTGACTCACAAAAAGAGTCAATCATTATGACACC
>ENA-OYWJ01000872-OYWJ01000872.1-human-gut-metagenome-genome-assembly--contig:-NODE-872-length-12563-cov-4.154061_pt1 | contig 12563 bp, 7 predicted proteins | sample MGYA00244169_ERZ653395 | MGnify/ENA primary metagenome ERZ653395 (study PRJEB26926, sample SAMN06165120) | human gut metagenome | biome: ENVO:00009003; feature: ENVO:2100002; material: ENVO:00002003...
CAGCGTCAGATGTGTATAAGAGACAGATATAAGCTTCTTCATATGGTGATTGATTTTACTTAAAATTAACAATATCAGTCTTTAATCTGACAAAATTAAACATTTGACGAATGATTTGCAATGATTTCGACGTTTTTTTGTCGATTTTGGCGATAATCGGTCACTTCTTCTCCGAAAGAGTGGAATCTTCGGATCCGATCGCGCGGAAGCGGGTGTTCGGAAGGACCTGAAAAAGTACGGCCGGACGCCTCGAGGCGTCCGGCCGTACTTTCTGCGGAACGGTTCTTTGCGGGATCAGAGAAGCCGGCAGTGCAAACGTTCGGGCAGCGGTGCGCTGTTGTCGCGGCGCCAGACCATAGCCCGATCTTGTTCCTGATTGCCCGAGCCGAAGTCGAAGTCGTCCGGCGCTTCGAAAACGACCGGAAGCGACCGGTTTTCGAAGCCGAACGGGGCGTAAAAGTCCTTGAGGCTTTCCTGGCTCGGGATAAGGATCGCGGCGTCGGCCCCTTCTTCTGCGATCCGCCGTATCGCCTCGCGCATCAATCCGGAGGCCAGGCCCCGGCCCCGGTAGTCGGGGGCGGTCGCCACGCCGTAGATGTAGGTCGTGCGCCCCAGCTCGCTTTCGAACGGGATCAGGTGCAACATGGCCGCCAGACGGCCGTCCTCTTCGGCTGCGAGCATCCGCTTGCGGCTGTAATGGCCGATCAGGAAGGAGTCGATGAAGGTTTCTTCGTCTCCGAAGCACTTTATCCAGAGCCGTTTGCAGGCTATTTCGTCGGGGTAGAGGCAGAGGGCCGTATATTTCTTCTCGAGGAATGCCGGATGGTAGGAGAGCTTGGCCTGTCGTAGTCCCGGAATACCCAGGTCCTCTTCGCGGTCGATGAGCGTGTATTGCTCGGGCAGGTGCGCCACGAACTCCCGGTTGATGATGGTGAAAGCCCCGTCGTATTCGGTGTCGGCCTTTTCGACATGAACACAGAACGTATGGTCGTTGATCGGTGAGCCGTAAGTGAAAGCGACGAGTTTATCGCCGACGTAGATGCAGCCGCCGATAAGTCCCAGCCGGTCGAAATGGGCGAAAGCCCGCTGCATGGCCCGCTGTTCGGCCGACAGCTCGCCCGTATGTCCGCTGCGGGTCTTGCGCCATTCGGCTTCCAGACGCATGCACTCCGCAGCATGGTCGCGGGTCATAGGCTCGTAGCGGTATTCGTATTCCGCCTCGAAGCGGTTGATGTGGTTGCGTTTGGATTGGTATTTCCGGCCCGGAAGGTCGCGCAGATCCGAAGCGTTGTACACATAGTCTTCCAGATTGCGGTCGGAGGCGAAAGCGAACTGGCAGTGGCCTACGTTGCGGAGTTTTTCGAGCCCTTCAGGTGTCATGTCGATGATCCGCAGCCGTTGTCCGGCAGCAAGTATATCCTCCTCCAGATGCCGCAGGACGGGCGTGAAATCCCCCGCGCCGACAGGCTGCATGTAGCCGATCCGGTCGCTGCCGCCGATCTGGAAGCGGATGACCAGAAAGCCGTCCACTACGCTCCAGGCGGTTTTGAACTGGAATTGCCAGCAAAACATGTTGGCGAACGCCAGGTCGCAGTTCGCCGGGGCGTAAGGCAATGTGAAGGATTCGATTTCGGCCTTGTCTTCGATCGTAATGGGTTTGAAGGTAATCATAAATTGTCTTCTACGGTGTAATTTTTAGCTTCCACATGCCCGTAATACTGTTGAATCAGGGCTTTGAGCCGATTTTCGACCGACGCGGTCTGTTCCCGGTCCGAAGTTCCGCTTCGGAACGTCGCGCCGGTCATCCGCTCCTCGTCGAACGAGAAGAGCGCTTCGTCCGTTACGACTCGGAATTCCGAATCGTACATCACGGCCCACGGTTCGCGGTCGGGTTCGTTCAGGATGTCGCGTCCGAATGCGAAATAGGGTTCCTGGTTTCCCAACAGGCCCAGCAAGGTCGGCATGATGTCGATCTGCTGCACGGTCTGTGCCAGAAATTGCGGCGCGAGTGCGCCGTCGGGAGTGTGGATGAATCCGACGATGTGGTAGTTGCCGGGATAGGAGCGGGTTTCCTCCGCCATTTTCTCCGAGGAAACGTGGTCCGCGACGAAGACGAAGATCGTTCGGCGGAACCACTCTTCGTTCTTGAAACGGCGGTAGAAGTTGCGGAAGGCGAGATCTTCGTAGGCTACGGGTTTGTGTATTTTGGTCGTTCCCGCCGGCAGCTTGTCGGCGTATTGCTCGGGCACGACGAAGGGATGGTGCGACGAGAGGGTAAACAGCGTGGCGAAGAAAGGTTCCTGCATTTTCGAGAGCTCTTCGCCCGTGAATTGCAGGAACGGTTCGTCCCAGATACCCCAGTAACCGTCGAAATCCTCCGTGCCGTGTGCCGCTTCGTAATCCTCGCGGCTCAGGAGCCGATCGATGCCGGCGCTGCGGGCGTAGGCTCCGAAACCCATCGAACCGCGCTCCGAACCGCAGAAGAAGGCGGTTCGGTAGCCTTTGTCGCGGAGTATCTGCGGCAGTTGGCGGCTTTTGCCCAGCGACTGGGGCATCAGCACGAAAGGCTGTTTGAAGGAGGGGATGCTGCCCAGTACGGCGGGCATGGCCTGGATCGAGCGGGTGCCGTTGGCGTACATCTGTCCGAAACAGAGGCTTTGCCGCATGAGCGAGTCGAGGAACGGCGTATAGCCCGGTTGCGTGCCGTTGCCGTACAATTCGGGTTTTAGGTAGGCCGAATGTTCGGCCGACATGCTTTCCAGAATGAAAACCATCACATTGCGCCCTTCGAGATTCACGGCCGAAGAGTCGGGACGGTGGGTCGGGGTGAAATATTCGTCCAGTTTTTCGGGCGAAAAGTAGCGGGTGTATTTGACCGATCCGCCGCTGCCGATGGTCCGCAGAATGCAAAAGGGGTTGCTCAGGATCAGGTTGGCCTTTTCGCTGGTCGAGGCGTAGAGCGTGGCGTTCGAGAGAGTGATCGGACGGGTCATGCGCGTTACGCCGCCCCGCATGCCGGCGATGCCGAGCAGAATGGCGATCACCAGCAGTCCCGTATTGACCGAGTAATAAACCCAGCCCTCGCGCAGGGGCGATCGGGGTGTGATCTTGCGTCCGTAACCCCAAACGAGCAGCCAGATGAGGACTGCGCCGACGAGGAGCAGATACCAGTTTTCGGCGGCGAATTTCAGCACGAGCTGCGCCGAATTGGAGTTGTCGGCGAAGAAGATTTCGTCGGCGGTGAAACGCTTCTGCGTGTAGCGGAAATAGACGCAATCGGCCAGGTTTACGGCCACGATCAGCAGCGAATTGATCACCGCATAGTACCAGAAGAGAATACGCCGATACCAGTTCCGCTCCCGGAAATGAAACGGCAGCAGCGAGAGGACGGTGAAAAGCAGATTGGCGTAGAGAACCGATACGGTGTCGAACTTCAGACCCCCCCCCGCCAATGTCAGGACCTCCTGCCAACCCAGGGGGCCGATCAGGGCGTAGTTGTAGCAGTAAAAGACGATTCGGCAGAGCAGCAGGACGATGTAGAGCAGGACGATGCGCCGCAGGAGTATGCCCGGATTACTATGTAGCCAGCGTTCCACCTTAGCAGGCTTTTAACGACATGTCGAGCGATTTGATCTGGTGCGTCAGGGCGCCGACCGATATGAAGTCCACGCCTGTTTCGGCGTATTCGCGCAGCGTGTCGAGCGTGATGCCGCCGCTCGACTCCGTTTCGCAGCGTCCGGCGACCTTCGCGACGGCCTGCCGCGTCAGCTCCGGGGTGAAATTGTCGAACATGATGCGGTCCACGCCTCCTGCGGCGAACACTTCGTCGATGTCTTCGAGCGAACGCACTTCGCATTCGATCGGAATGTTCTTGCCTTTTGCCTTGAGATAGGCTTTGGCTCCTTCGATGGCCGGGCGGATGCCGCCGGCAAAATCGATGTGGTTGTCTTTCAGTAAGATCATGTCGAACAGTCCCATGCGGTGATTCTCACCGCCGCCGATCTTGACGGCCATCTTGTCCAATACGCGCATGCCCGGGGTGGTTTTGCGCGTGTCGAGAACTTTGGTATGCAGGTCTTTGATCTTGTCGGCATAGACGGCTGTCTGGGTCGCCACGCCGCTCATGCGCTGCATGATGTTCAGCAGGATGCGTTCGGCTTGCAGCAGGGACTGGAGCCGTCCCGAAACGTAGAAGGCCACGTCGCCCGGCTTCACGCGGTCGCCGTCGCGGAGGATCTGTTCGAATTGCATGTCGGGGTCCAGGCGTCGAAGCACCAGTTGTGCGATTTCGATGCCCGCGAGAATACCCTCCTGTTTGCAGAGCAAGCGCATGCGGCCTTTTTCCGTCGCGGGGATGCAGCAGAGCGAAGTGTGGTCGCCGTCGCCGATGTCTTCGCGGATGGCCAGTTCGATGAGCGCATCGACGAAAGGTTTGTATTCGGGTTTCATATTTTTTCGGTTTTTATGGGTGAAACGAATCGTTTCGTTCGGCAGGGCCGGACGAATGTCTGAAGAGAGAACGGTAACCGTGCGTTTGGCCCGCAAAGATTACCGCTCCGCTCCGGCACCCACAAAAATACGAAAAATAATTGCCATTTTTCAGGAAAAATATTAATTATATGTCGGTTTTGTGATCCGGACAAATGGTAATTCTTGTATTTATAAGTGTTTTTTCAAAAAAATACACCATTATTCGACGTTCGTAATATCAAATCCACGGCTTCCAATGCTTTGTTGACGGTGCGCTTCAGATTTCGATCGGTATGCGGATTGGCATAAATTCGTCGAGAATCTGATTTCTTCCGATGGAGGGGGACTCCTTGCCGTATATGTCGGTGATGAAGAATTTTCAACGACATGTACTCCGGGTACGGAATACGTGATTTATGGATTTGCGTATGATGATCTGGAGGTTCGGTCGGATATATCGTTTTTCCGTGCTTCTTCGTTGTCCTTCTCGTCCGTGTCGTCGCCTTCCCAGTCGAACGGCGGGAAATCGCGTCGTTCACCCAGCGAGAAGCGGGTGTAGGTGATCGGCAGCTTCCGTTCGAGGAACATCTGTTCGTAGGCGGTCTTGACCGAGAGTATTTCGTCCGCGAACCCCGAGCCGTAGATGTCGTTGTTGGCCACGTCGCAGGGCAGACCGAACCGTTCGATCACGGCTTGCGTGTAGGCGTAGAGGTGTTGCGAGTCGGTCTTGAGGTTGATTCGTCCGCCGGGAACCTGCATCTGTGCGTACTGGCCCAGGAAGAGGGGTGAGGTGAGCCGTTTCTTGGCCCGGCGCGATTTGAGCTGCGGATCGGGGAAGGTGATCCAGATCTCATCGACCTCTCCTTCGGCGAAGAAGGAGGCGATCATTTCGATGCGGGTACGCAGAAAACCGACGTTGCGCATTTGCCGTTCCGTGGCGGTTTTGGCTCCGCGCCACATGCGGGCACCCTTGATGTCGATACCGATGAAGTTGCGGTTGGGGTCGCGCTCCGCGAGTGCGACGGTGTATTCGCCCTTGCCGCAGCCCAGTTCGAGTACGATCGGACGGTCGTTATGGAAAAAGTCGCTGTGCCAATGTCCTTTGAGCGGATGGTCGCGGCGGAAGGCCTCCTCGAAGGCGGGTTGTACGAAACATTCGAACGTGAGGTTCTCCGCAAAGCGTCTGAGTTTGTCTTTGCCCATCTGTTTTTATTCGCTTTTTTGCTGGTTGATGCCGATGGCTTCCACGCCCCGGACCGGCATCGCCGGGGTGAAAGCCATCCTGTAAATGCCGCTGTCGGGAAAAATTACGTGCCGACGATAGGGAACCGACGCTTCCTCCGCGAGGGCTGCCGGGTGCCTGCGGGGAGGAAGGCCCAGCGTGTAGGATTCCTCGAAAACCAGGGAGTCGGGCGAAATGGTCCGTATCGTCAGCCGCAGCGTGTCGTCCCGAAAGGAGTCGTTGTAACGCACGACGATGTATAGGTCGCGCGGGGTCACGGTATCCGCGTTCGGAATTTCGATTTCGGCACTTTCGCTCCACGTGCCGCCCCCGGTATCGGTTACGACCGTCTGATGCGGCGAAAGGCAGCTCGTAACGAGCATTCCGGCGATCGCTATGATACTCCGCAGGTACATTACGAGTCGTTATTGCTCTTTTTTCGGCGGTTCGGGTTGTGCTGTCTCTCCGTTTCCGCCTTCCCGACGGTTGCCTTCACGACGGTTGCGTCCTCCGCGTCCCCGAGGACGGCGGCGGGCACCGTTCTGTCCCTCTTCGCCCGGAGATTGGGAGTGTGTCGGAGTCGGATCGGTTTCGGAGCCGTTTTGTCCCGGACGGTTTTCGGAACGAGAACGCTCCGAACGACGTTCCCCGCGCTGTTCGCTGCGAGAGCCCTGACCGTTGCCGCGTTCACCGTTCTGTTCGCCGGAGGTGTTCCCGCGTTCGGTGCGCTGTTCGTTTTTCTGGGTGCTCTGTCCGTTGCGCGACCCGTTCCGGTCGCTGTTGCGTGGGTTGCGCGGTTCGCCCTGACCGTTATTCCTTTCTCCGCGCGATTCGCGGCTTTCGCCTTGTCCGTTTCGATTATTCCGTTCACGGCGGTCGCGTTTTTCGCGGCGTTCACTCCGGTTGGCAGCGGGTTCCTGTTTTTCGTCCTTGCGGGATTCCGAAACGGCGGCCGCTTCTGCGGCGCTTCCGCTGCGGGCACCGTTGTTCCGGTTCTCGCGTTCCTCTGCCCGGTCGCTGCGGCGTCGGTTGCGGCCCTTGCGTTTGGAGCCGTTGCCGTCGAAGCGTGTGATGCTGTCCTCCTCCGAGCGATAGGTCGGTTCTTCGAACTTCTCCCGTTGTGGTTGCTCCGCCGACAGCTGATCGACCTTCTTGCCGGCGCGGTTCAGCGCTATGATCTCCTTGACGCGGGCGACGGGAAGCGTCACCACGTTGGTCATCGTATCCTTGCTGCTGCTGAAGGACATGGTACCGGCCAGGATGTCGGTTTTGACCAGGTAATATTCGCCGTCGAGAGCCTGGAGCGGTTCCCGCAGACGGGGGAACTCCTTGCGGGCGTCCACGTAGGTGTCGTATTCGTAGGCGAGGCAGCACTTGAGTTTCGAGCACTGTCCGGCCAGTTTTTGGGGGTTGAGGGAGATCTCCTGCATACGGGCCGAGTTGGTCGTCACACTCGAGAAATTCGAGATCCACGATGCGCAACACAGTTCGCGGCCGCAGGCTCCGATGCCGCCGATGCGTCCCGCTTCCTGGCGGGCGCCGATCTGTTTCATTTCGATGCGGATGTGAAACCGTTCGGCGAAGACCTTGATTAGCTCGCGGAAATCCACGCGCTCGTCGGCGATGTAGTAGAAGATCGCCTTGATCTTGTCGCCTTGGTACTCCACGTCGCCGATTTTCATATTGAGTCCCATTTCGGCGGCGATCTGGCGTGCGGTGATCATCGTTTCGTGCTCCAGAGCGATGGCCTCCTGCCAGCGTTCGATGTCGTAGGGTTTGGCCTTGCGGTAAATCTTCTTGAATTCGCCGTTGTAGGGGTTGAAACCCACGCGGCGCATTTGGCGGGCTACCATGTCGCCCGTCAGGGAGACGATGCCGATGTCGTGTCCCGGCGAAGCTTCCACAGCGACGATGTCGCCCCGTTCCAGCGGCAGATTATTGACGTTTTGGTAGTAGGAGCGCCGGGTGTTCTTGAAGCGCACTTCGAAAATATCGGTCGGCGTGTGTTGCGGGTATTGCTCCAGCCAGGCTGTTTCGTGCAGTTTGTAGCAACCCTCGCAAGGCTTGGCTGCGACCCCTTCGGGGGCGTAGTAGAACGTGCAGCCGCGACCGATTTCGGGCTTGGGCGCTTTCGTATATGGTTTGGTGTTATCCATTGGAGTCATAAATTTCGGTAAAGATAGTGAAATCCGGGAGCAATGCCAAATTTATTCGGCTGAGACTCCGGCATATTCCCGCCGGGCGGATGTGCGTCGCTGCCGGGAAGCGGAGATCCCGGATTATCGGATGCCGGCCTTCCAGCGCCGGATATCGCGGCGGTAGCGGACGATCAGCAGTACGGCGGCCGTCGTAAGACCGACGGTGAAGCCCAGAATCAGCCCCTGTGCGCCCATTCCCAATGTAAAGCCCAACAGGTAACCCACCGGCAGGTTGAAGACGATGTACGAGAGGAAAGCGATCGGCATGATGATCTTCACGTCCTGAATACCCCGCAGAATGCCTACCGAAACGTTCTGGATGCCGTCCGCCAACTGGTAAACGGCGATCAGCAGGATCAGCTTCGAGGCCAGGTCGATCACTTCGGCGTTGGTGGTGAAGAAAGTCGGGATGACGTTGCAGAGCGAGATGAACGTGATGGCGGCGAAGAGGTTCCAGGCGATGACCAGGTGGTAGGAGGCCTTTGCCGCCAGAGTCAGCTCCTTCAAGCTGCGGGCGCCGTAGCAGTGGGAGATGCGGATGGTCGTGGCGGCACCGATCGAAGTCACGATCATGAAGGCGCAGTTGCCCAAGGTCATGGCGATCTGGTTGGCGCTGATGGCCGTTTTGCTCAGCCAGCCCATCATGATACTGGTGCCGACGAAGGCCGAGGCTTCGAGAAACATCTGCAGGGAGATCGGAAGGCCCATACGCAGCAATGTGCGGATCGTTTTGACCGAATAGTTGCGGGGCGAGAATCCCTGAAGATAGGCGCGGTATTTCTGTTTTTTGTAGAAATAGCCGATAATCATGATCGGCATGGCGATGCGCGATCCGAGGGTGCCGAGCCCCGCACCTGTGGCGCCCAGTTCTTCGAATCCGAGGTGGCCGTAGATGAAAATCCAGTTCAAGCCGACGTTCATCAGGTTGCAGAGAATCACCACGACCATTTCGACCCGGGTGTTTCCGACGCCTTCGAGGAATTGCTTGAAGGTGAAGAAGAGCATGATGAACGGCATGCTGTAAGCCAGCAACTTGTAATACGGTATGGCCATATCGACCACTTCGACGGGCTGTCCCATGTGGTACATCAAAGGGATGACGGCCAGTTGGAGCCCGCAGACCAGAAATCCCAACAGAGTATAGAACATCAGGCCGTTTTGCAGGTATTGCGACGATTTGCAACGGTCGCCCTGGGCGTAGAGTTCGCCGATCAGGGGCGTGAGGCCCAGTGCGATGCCGACGCCGGCGATGAAGAGGATGAAGAAGACCGAGCCGCCGAACGAAGTGGCGGCCAGCGGCGTGGGGTCGTCGCCTCCGTAACGGCCGACCATGACGTTGTCGGCGACCTGTACGAGGATCTGCCCCAACTGGGTCATCACGACGGGCAGGGCCAGTTTCAGATTGGCTTTGTATTGTCGTTTGTAGGTTGAAAAACGGTACATATATTTCTTGAATCAGACGACAAAGGTACGAAAATAATCGATTATCCCTCTTTCGCATCCGTTTCGAAGGGGGAACGGAGTCTGATGTCCGGACCTTTCGACCGGGTGTCGGGGCCGATTTTGCAGGCAGATGTCGAAAGCATGCGGGACGGACATATATGGAGCTGTTCCCGGTTTCGATGCAAATGCCTCGTTGCCGGGAGGACTGTTCGGGGTTATTCCGTATGTCGGGCCGGGGTTGTTGTCGGTTCTGGAAAACCGCTTAGTCGAAGGAGTGGGTGAGGCGTGAAAATCCCGGCCGATACTTGCTTCGGCCGGGATTCGAAAACCGTCCGCCACTGGTTCTGATTTATGTTAGGCGACCCGGAGAATCACCTCCTTTTCGCCGTCGGGTTCCACGATCACCCGCTCCCCGCTGTGCAGTTTGCCGTCGATAATCAGTCCCGAGAGAGGTTCCTCGATGCGTTCGAGCAGCGTGCGGCGCAGGGCGCGGACGCCGTATTTGCGCTGGTAGCCGATGGCGGCAAGGGTCCGCTTCGCCTCGTCGGTGATTTCGACCTTGTAGCCGAGTCGGTCGGTACGGGAGAGCAGCCCCTTGAGTTCCAGGTCGATGATCCGCTCCACGTCCGAGAGGTCGAGCGTGCGGAAGATGACGATGTCGTCGATGCGGTTCAGGAACTCCGGTGCGAAGGTTTCTTCCAGCGCCCGGCGGTATTCCGACTGCGGGGCTTTCTGCTGGGTGTCCGATTTCGAACAGGTGCTGTACCCGACCTGCGTGGAGCGTATTGCCGCGGCCCGCGATCCGACGTTGGAGGTGAGAATGATTACCGTATTTCGGAAATCGACCTTGCGCCCCGAACCGTCGGTGAGGTGTCCCTCGTCGAAGATCTGCAACAGGGTGTTGAAGACTTCGGGGTGGGCTTTCTCGATTTCGTCGAACAGGACGACCGAATAGGGATGGCGGCGTACCGCTTCGGTGAGCTGTCCGCCTTCGCCGTAGCCGACATATCCCGGCGGGGAGCCGATCAACCGTGCGACGTTGTGTTTTTCGCTGTATTCGCTCATGTCGATACGGATGAGTCCCTTGTTCTCGTCGAAGAGCCATTTGGAGAGCTCTTTCGCCAGCAGGGTTTTGCCCACGCCCGTCGGTCCGACGAACATGAAGACGCCGATCGGACGCCCTTCGTCCTTGAGTCCCGCCCGGGAGCGTTGGATCGACCGCGAAATCTTTTCGACGGCTTCGCATTGGCCGATGACGCGGGCCGAAAGATAGTCCGCAAGGCCGCGCAGACGTTCGCTTTCGCTGCCCGAGAGCCGTTCGGCTGGGATTCCCGTCATGGAGGTAATAACCTGCTCGATATGCTCGGCCCGGATTTCGGGCGGGCCGGGATCGGACGGAAGAGTCCATACGGCGCCACCGACAGTCGTCGTGTCCGCTGCCGCCGTTTTGCGGGAGCGGTTTTTGGGCGTTTTGGCTCCTGCTGCGGCGCCGACCGGTTCGCGGGATGCGGTTTTTCGGGACGGTTTTTCGGTTTTGCCTTTGTCCTGCAGGTGAATACGTGCCCCGGCTTCGTCCAGCACGTCGATCGCCTTGTCCGGAAAGTTGCGGTCGGTAATGTAGCGCCCGGTCAGGGCGACGCAGGCCCGCAATGCTTCGTCCGAGTAGCGCACTCCGTGGTGCCGTTCGTAATGGGGTGCGATGTTGTGCAGGATTTGCAGGGTTTCCTCTTCCGAAGCGGGTTCGACGAGGATTTTCTGAAAGCGGCGTTCCAGCGCGGGATCGCTCTCGATATCTTCGCGATATTCGTCCAGCGTCGTGGCTCCGATGACCTGCAATTCGCCCCGCGCCAGGGCGGGTTTGAGAATGTTGGCCGTGTCGAGGCTTCCCTGGGTCGAACCTGCGCCCGCGATGGTGTGTATTTCGTCGATGAAGAGGATCGAGTCCTGCTTCCTGCGCAATTCTTCGAGAAGTCGCTGCATCCGTTCTTCGAACTCACCTCTGTATTTGGTCCCGGCCAGGAGCGACGATACGTCGAGCGAATAGAGCCGTTTGCCGCGGATGGTGGCGGGAACTTCGTCCGCTGCCATCCGCAGGGCCAGCCCTTCGACGATGGCGCTCTTGCCCACGCCGGCTTCGCCGATCAGGATCGGGTTGTTCTTCTTGCGGCGCGAGAGGATCTGCACGATGCGTTCCATCTCCCGCTCGCGTCCTACGACGGGATCGATGCGGCCTCTGCGAGCTTCGTACGTAAGGTCGGTGCCGAATTTGTCCAACAAGGCAGGTTCCGCAGGAGGAGTGTCCCGGACAGGTTCGCGCAGGCCGATGAACCGTAGTTCGGGTGTCGGCCGAAAATTGGTATCCGGAGGCGTCGTTTGATCGGCCTCCAGGGTCATCTTTTGCAGTTCGGTCGCTATCGCCTGTGCATCGAAATGGTACATGGCCAGCACCTGCGAAGTGATCGTGTGCGGGTCGCTCACGATGTGCAGCAGTGCGTGTGCCGTCGAAACATGGTGCATCGGGGCGAACAATCGTTGTAATTCTCTGGTGTATAAAGGGAAAAATTCTTCGGGATTCTGCCTCGATGAATCGGGTGCCGATACCGACCGAATCTCGCTTTCGATGCGAAGGCATATTTGGTGAATCTCCCAGTCCTTGAGGCGGGAGGTGAGTATCTGATGCGCTAAGGACCCTTCTTCCCGCAGAATCTCAAGGGTGAGAAAATCCTTGAGTGAGTGGGTAATAGCGCGTTTCGAGGTTTCGAATGCCGTACGGGCGATGATGGCCTCGAGCGTTTTTGAGATTTTAGCTTGCATCTTGGATTCCTTTTTTAGTTTTCCGTGTTCGGAAAAGCGAACGCGGTCGCTCTCTCCTCGCTTGTCGAAAATGTACGTTTTGTCCTGTTGAAATTACAGACTTATAACGAAGAAATCCCAGGTAATATTATGTTAAATAAAAATATTGCATATTGAACGATTTCGTCCCTTTATCAAGCGCCGGGACGAGGCCATTCGCCGATTTCCATGTCGCGGATGTCGGTGCCGTCGATGGTGAAGCGCAGGGCGCTGCGCACCTTGTGGAAACCGTAGCAGCCGGCAGCGCCGGGGTTGAGGTGAAGCAGGTCGTAAACGGGGTCGTAGATGACCTTGAGAATGTGGGAGTGCCCCGCGATGAAGATTTTCGGGCGCAGCGATTGGATCCGCGCTACGGCCTGCGGGGTGTAGTGGCGGGG
>ENA-OYWJ01000898-OYWJ01000898.1-human-gut-metagenome-genome-assembly--contig:-NODE-898-length-12237-cov-7.894188_pt1 | contig 12237 bp, 9 predicted proteins | sample MGYA00244169_ERZ653395 | MGnify/ENA primary metagenome ERZ653395 (study PRJEB26926, sample SAMN06165120) | human gut metagenome | biome: ENVO:00009003; feature: ENVO:2100002; material: ENVO:00002003...
TCTACACTTATGCGATCGTCGGCAGCGTCAGATGTGTATAAGAGACAGGTATAATTTATGCATATATGCGAAGCAGTGACGGATACATACTATTTATTTTAAAGAGGTGTCAGATATGAAAAACATGTTAAACTTCAAGGAATTCACAGCAGATGAGCTGATGGATATCCTGAACCTTGCTCTGGATATGAAGAAGAATCCGGAGAAGTACAGCGAATCATTAAAAGGTAAGAAACTTTATACTTTATTTGAAAAGACATCAACCAGAACCTTCCTTTCATTTGCAACCGGCATTACTGAACTAGGCGGTACCTACTACAACCAGTTATGGAAGGATTCCAACTTTGTACTTGGTGAACCTGTTTCCGAGATCAAATATGTCTGCCGTAATGTTGATATCATCATGGCACGTCTGATCAAGAATGAAACTGTTGAATTATTTGGCAAGAATGCAACTGTTCCGTTTATCAACGGCTGCGACAATTCCTACCATCCTTGCCAGATCCTTGCAGATGCCCTCACTATTCTTGAGAAGTTCGGAACGCTGGATGTCAATCTGATGTACATCGGCGCAAAGAACAATGTATTTAACTCCCATGTTGAATTCTTCTCCAAGATGAAGAAAGGTACTTTATACGGACTGACCCCACTTGTAAATGAGACAGCCTGCGGCCCTGATTTCTATGAAGAAGCAAAGAAAAGCGGTCATTACATCGAACTCGATCCTTCTATGTCTATGGAAGAAGCAAAAGAATATGCTAATAAGATGGATGTCCTCTACACGGATACATGGGTAGATATGGAATTCTTTAACAATCCTGCTTACCAGAAGCAGAAGGAAGAAACCCTTGCAAAAATGATGCCTTACCAGTTAAACGGCGACTTCACAAAAGACAGCAAAGCGATCGTATTCCACGATATGCCAATGCATGTCGGCTTCGAGATCTCTCAGGATGTCGTAGACAAGAACCTCGACCATATCCTTGACGAGGCCGAAAACCGCCGTCATGCCGAAAAGGCCGTAATGTACACACTCTTAAATTCATAAAACCATGGAATATAGATAACCGCCTGTGGCATACTGTTATATCGCAAGCATTATCCACTCTGTGTAACTTCGAACTAACCTCGGCAAAGCCTCGCTAAGGTCTCAGTTACTCGCACCGGTACTTAAGTTGCGTCTTTTGCAACTTTATGTACCGCTGCACGAGGATACGAGTGGAAACGTCTTGCGAATAACAGTATGCTCCAGGCGGTTATCTACATTCCATGGTCTTATCGGAAAAATCGGTTGCATGCCATTCAGGCAGGTGCTATAATCGTGGATAGCAAATTTGTAAGGAGGCTGCCATGAAGCATCTTATAGATCCAATGGATTTAAGTATGGAAGAGCTTGATCACATTTTGAATCTTGCTCAGGATATTATTGATCATAAAGAAAAATACAGTGAGCTATGCAAAGGAAAGAAGCTCGCTACTTTATTTTTTGAACCAAGTACAAGAACTCGTTTAAGTTTTGAAGCTGCCATGATGGAATTAGGCGGTAATGTACTTGGTTTTTCTTCTGCCAGTTCATCATCCTCATCTAAGGGTGAAAGCGTTGGTGATACAGTAAAGGTTGTAAGCTGTTATGCAGATATCATAGCTATGCGCCATTTCAAGGAAGGTGCTCCGATGCTTGCATCCATGAAATCCGATGTACCGATCATTAATGCAGGTGACGGTGGACATAACCACCCAACACAGACACTGGCTGATCTTTTAACGATCAAACGTGAAAAAGGAAGACTGGACAACCTTGTGATCGGCTTCTGCGGAGATCTGATGTTTGGACGTACCGTTCATTCTCTGATCAAAGCAATGTCCCGTTATGAAAATATCAGTTTTGTGCTTATTTCACCGGATGAATTAAAAATTCCTGATTATATCCGCACAGAAGTGATCGAGAAGAATAATATACCTTATAAGGAAGTTTCTTCTATGGAGGATGTGATCGGAGAACTGGATATCCTCTATATGACAAGAGTACAGAAAGAACGTTTCTTCAACGAAGCAGATTACATCCGATTAAAGGATACTTACATACTGGATAACAGCAAGATGGCACTTGCCCGTCCGGATATGTGTGTCCTCCATCCGCTGCCACGAGTAAATGAGATTGCTGTTGAAGTAGATGACGATCCAAGAGCATGTTATTTTCGTCAGGTATTAAATGGTAAATATGTCCGTATGGCATTAATTGCCACACTGCTTGGTTTAGCATAGGAGGTACAAACAAATGAACATAGACAGTATTCAAAACGGTATCGTACTTGATCACATTGCCGCAGGCAAGGCACTCCAGATCTATAATGACCTGCATCTCGACAAGCTGGACTGCTCCGTAGCCATTATCAAAAATGTCAAAAGCCAGAAAATGGGTAAAAAGGATATCTTAAAAATAGATCAGGATATCGACATCAACCTTGATGTCCTTGGTTATATCGATCCGGATATCTCGGTTAATATTATCCGCGACGGAAAACTGGTAGAAAAGAAAAATATCGAACTTCCGGAACGTCTGGTAGGCATCAAGAAATGTACCAATCCACGTTGCATTACCTCAACGGAACAGGGTATCCAGCACATATTCAAGCTTACCGACAGAGCACACAGGATTTATCGTTGTATTTATTGCGAAGCAGATAAATAATTTTACTTACTATTTACTTTTTGCAAAAATATGCTATAATCTAGAAGTTATCTGTGCGGTAATGCATCGAAAAAACTCACCGGCACGATAACCAGACTTTTTAAATATGCTGATTAATATTTAGAGGTGCAATTAGTATGGAACAATATGTGATCAAAGGCGGTCAGCCTCTTGAAGGAGAGGTAACAATTGCAGGTGCAAAAAATGCGGCACTCGGTATTCTTGCTGCTGCTGTTATGACCGACCAGGAAGTTATAATAGAAAATGTACCAAATGTCCGAGATACACGGGTTCTCCTGCAGGCGATCGAAGGTATCGGCGCAAAAGTCCGTTACATAGATGAGCACACAGTTTCTATCTGCGGAGCCTCCATTAATCCGAACAGCGATCTATGTGTAGATGACGAATTTATTCGTAAGATCCGTGCTTCTTATTATCTGTTAGGAGCACTGCTTGGAAAATATAAGCGCTCTCAGGTAGCATTACCCGGCGGCTGCGATATCGGAGCCAGACCGATCAATCTTCATATAAAAGGATTTGAAGCACTTGGTGCACAGGTTGATATTACAAATGGAACTATCTCCACTTATGCCGAAGAACTGATTGGAAGCCATATTTATATGGATGTTGCATCCGTTGGTGCAACGATCAATATTATGATGGCTGCAGTTCTCGCTGAAGGTAAAACCACCATTGAAAACGCAGCAAAAGAACCACATATTGTCGATGTTGCCAACTTCTTAAACAGTATGGGCGCAAATATCAAAGGTGCAGGAACTGATGTCATCCGTATCCGTGGTGTTAAAGAACTTCATGGTACTACTTATTCCATCATTCCGGATCAGATTGAAGCCGGTACATTTATGGTAGCTGCTGCTGCAACAAAAGGAAATGTTCTGATCAAGAATGTCATTCCAAAGCATCTGGAAGCTATCACCTCCAAGTTGAACGAGATTGGTGCTCACGTTATTGAATATGATGATTCTGTAAGAGTCATGTCAGATAAACGTTTGAAGTCTACTAATATCAAAACACTTCCATATCCCGGATTTCCGACTGATATGCAACCACAGATGGCTGTTACACTGGCTCTTTCAAACGGAACAAGCATCGTAACCGAAAGTATATTTGAAAATCGTTTCAAATATGTTGCGGAACTTACAAGAATGGGCGCTCATATCCGTGTGGAAGGCAACACCGCTATTATCGATGGTGTCGAATCCTTCACCGGAGCGAATGTTGCCGCTCCTGATCTCCGAGCCGGCGCTGCCCTTGTGATTGCCGCATTGGTAGCCGATGATTTTTCAGTTGTATCCGATATCAAGTATATCCAGCGCGGATATGAGAAATTCGACGAAAAACTTCAGTGTCTTGGCGCAAAGATTGAAAAAGTAGATACCGAAAAGGACATTCAAAAGTTCAAGTTAAAAATCGGATAATCCGATTACTGATATACCCAAAAATGGATTTTGCATATATGCAGAATCCATTTTTTTTTACGATTTTTCATAGTTTTTTGAGAAAAAAGGGTTTTGTTTTTTTCAGATTATGGTAAACTGTTTTTCAAGAGCGTTTTCGCGTTCTTTTTATGTTTTGAACCCTGAAGGAGAATACACATGACAAACAAAAAGTCTTATACCGGATCGGGATACACCTGTATGTTTCTGCTTACAGCACTTATTTTCAGTCTCCTGATCTGCTTATTTATAAACAACGGCATGGCCGATGCTGCCGGAAAGGAAGGATATATCTCCGAGGGACGTACAAATGTCTACTTCAGAGAATCCCCCGGCGGAAATCCTGTTCAGGAAAACGGAAGTAACATTATGTTAAATGGGGGGCAGGCATTAAACGTCGTTGACACCTCTAACGGTTCCTGGTATAAGGTTACTCTGGTATATAACGGAACAACTTATACCGGATATGTATCTTCATCATTTATCACCCTCGGGAAAAAAGAAGATTCATCGGATACCGAAGCTACAACAGCAAGTGCCGGCGGTTCCGATTCCGACTTTGAAGCATATCTGACCAAACAGGGCTTCCCGGAAAGCTATAAACCACAGCTTCGTGATCTGCATGCCCTCCATCCAAACTGGACATTCAAAGCTATACAGACCGGATTAGACTGGAACACGGTTATCGACAATGAGATCAACAAAGCAGGCCAGATTAAAAATCTGGTTCAGGGAACCAGCGGAGCCCCTCATTATAACTGGCGTTCTACCACAGTCGGATATAACATCAAGACGGACAAATGGTCCTCTTACGATGGCTCGAACTGGTTTGCTGCTTCAAATGATTTTGTCACTTATTATCTGGATCCACGAACTTACTTATACGAGCGCTTTGTATTTGCATTTGAAAATCTTTCATATGAAGATACCCAGACCAAATCCGGCGTAGAATCGATTCTTTCCGGTACATTTATGTACAAGTCCAAACCATCCGGATACAGTTATACATATTCCGAGTTAATCATCAAAGCCGGGCAGGCAGTCGGTGTCAGCCCATATCATATTGCGTCCCGTATCAAACAAGAGGTAGGTTCATCCCTGAGCTCGGTTACTAACGGAAAACACGCTAAATATCCGGGCATCTATAACTTCTATAATATCGGTGGCTATGACAGTGCCAGCGGTAATGCTGTAACAAATGCTCTGCGCTGGGCAGCGACCAGCGGTTCCTACGGAAGACCATGGAACAATGTCTACAAGTCCATTTATGGTGGCGCACAGTATATCGGCAACAACTACATTTTGAAAAAACAGAATACTTTGTATACACAAAAATTTAACGTTACAAATACATCCAACCTGTTCTCTCATCAATATATGTCAAATGTACAGGCTGTATCATCAGAAGCATCGAAAGTATTTAATGCCTACGCAGGCTCCGGTACCTTAAATGATGCGATCACTTTCAGCATTCCGGTCTATACCGATATGCCGGACACAAACACGGGGAAACCGGCAGACAGCGGCAATCCGAATAATTATCTGAAGTCTCTTACGATCGATAATTATTCACTGACACCGACTTTTGCCATCAACTCAACAAAGAAATATTCCCTGATCGTATCTGAGAACACAACCTCGGTTAAGATCTCCGCCACCCCGGTAAACAGCCATGCTTCTGTATCCGGAACCGGAAAGATCTCCCTGTCAAAGGGAACAAATACAGCTAAAGTTACAGTTACAGCACAAAGTGGTGCAAAACGAACTTATACCATAACTATAGTCCGCGGTAAGTCAACCGGAAACGGAGGATCTGATCCTGAATTTGACGGAGACTACATCATCTCCGACGAAACAATCAGCGGAGTAGCTCCATCAACTACTGTCTCCTCTTTCCTGTCAACTCTAGGATGCACAAACGGAACGATAAGCATTACAAATGCTTCCGGTAAGAAAAAGACATCCGGTAAGATCGGAACAGGTGACATTGTAAAGATCACAGTATCCGGTAATACAAGCACTTATAATGTTATTATCTTTGGTGATGTAACAGGTGATGGTGTGATCAATGCACTGGATCTGTTAAAGATTCAGAAACATATCATCGGCGCCTCCTCATTAAAGGGTGCATTCCTGCAGGCAGCCAATATCAAACGAAGCGGCGGTCTCTCTGCACTGGATCTGTTAAAGGTTCAGAAATTCCTGATGGGTGCTGCCAAGATTTCACAAAAATAAGCCTTTTACAAGGTTATGATAGGAGATATTACTATGAATAAGCTAAAAAAATGTACAGCGATGATTCTGGTTCTGATCATGGCTCTCAGCTGTTTTGTGTATGGAAACGCGATAAAAGCGCAGGCCGCTTCTACCCAGTTCTCCATTTCCCTTTCATCTTCAAGTGTATCAAAGGGAGGTTCGGTAACAGTAACCGTATCAGTAAGCTGCTCCGAAGCACTGGGTGCATACAGCTATTGCTTGTCCTATGATTCTTCCGTTCTGGAATACACTTCCGGTGACGGATATGGCGGAGGCGGTACAATTTCCTGTGCCGGATACGGTGACGGAAATATCAAATCTGCTTCTAACAGCTTTACATTTTCTGCTATCGCAAGCGGCTCTTCCTATGTAGGTACAGGAAGCTCAGACGTATATACTTGGGGTGAGGAAAGCTGCTCTGTCTCAAATGCCGGTGCTACGATCACTGTAACAGCAGCAGGTAGCGGCAACAACGGTGGAGATTCCACCACTCAGGCTGCAACTACACAAGAACAGGGTTCCACCGAAGCCGGAAGTACCGAAAGCGGAGAATCTACAGAAAGCACCGAAGAAACTTCCGAGGAGACAACCGAAGAAATGTCCGATAATTGTTTCCTTTCATCCCTTCAAATCACACCGGGCGAATTAAAGCCGGAATTTTCAAAGGATGTATATTCATATGAGACAACTGTTCCGGGTGAAACAACAAGTCTCGCCATCAATGCTTTACCGGAAGATTCCAAATCATCTGTATCTATTGACGGAAACGAGAACTTCGAACCGGGCAAGCAGGCACATGTTACGATAAAAGTTACCGCCGAGACAGGCGACACCCACATTTATGATCTTACGGTAAATGTTGAGGAAATCGTTGATACACGGGCTGTTATCAATGTAAACGGAACCGATTATTATTTCTCTCAGGATTATAGCAAGATCAGTGTCCCTGAAGGGTTTGCCCAGTCAAAAGAAAAATTTGATGGCACCGATGTAATCTTATATACTTCTCCTAATGGTCAGATCAAATGTGCATATCTGACGGATAAAGATGGAAAAAACGGGGCATGGTACATCATTGATCTGAATGCAAAAACAGCAGTTCCGTTGATCAATGTGCAGTCTGCATATAAGAATTTTATTATTCTGGAACCATCTGACAACGTAAGCAAGCCGGAAGGTTACAGCTCATTCTCTTATGATTTTGGTGGAAACACCGTTACTGCTTACCATGTAACAGAAAATGATGAAGTTATCTTGGTATATGCTATGAGTCCGGATTCTGACCCAAGCTGGTACAGATACGATACAGTTGAGAAAACATTTGTCCGATATAATGCAGATCCTGTAACGGAAAAGCAGGAAGAAGCTGCATCAGACGGTTCATTCTTCGACCAGCATAAGGATAAGGTTCTGACAATCTGCATCATTGTCGTTGTAGTTATGTTCTTCCTTATCATCATCCTTGCATGCATGCTTGTACGTGTGATCCGAAAGGGTCTGCCTGAAGACGATGAGCCGGATGATCCGAACGATCCTGATAAAATGGCCGATGAAGATATTGATACTGACGCTATAGACGACGCCGGCGATAATGTCGAATCTAATGCCAACGAAGATATTCATGCAAATACTATTGATAACGCCGGTGATAGTGTTGAGGCAAATGCCACAGATGATGCCGGCGATAGTGTTGAGTCAGATGCCACAGATGATACCGACGATAATATTGAGGCAGATACCACAGATGATGCCGATGATGCAAATGTTGATTCTGAGACATCAGAAACCAGTAGTGTTACCGACGTTGCAGACAACTCAGAAATTGTGGATGACTCTGCTAAGGCAGACACTATAGACGATACTGCGGATTCAGACAGCTCCGAAGATTCCGAACATCTTGTCTTAAACGAGTCTTCTGACAAGGATTCTATTGAGGCATCTTCGATCCCTGAGATTAAGACCAAAACAGAACCTGCTGAAGCAGATACGACCGATTTACAGGCTACAACAGAGGAAGCGGTTGCTACAGATACCACTGAGGCAGAACAGCCTGAACCGGATGCAAATGCTTCTGTAAAAGAAACAGCCGCTGCTACTCATGATGGAATGACGGAATTAAAAGCAGAACCTGCTACCAAGGCAGAAAACATTACATCTACCAGATTAAGTGCTGATGCAAAGAAGGAACAGGAATTAACACCGGCAGAACAGATCGTGAAGAAAGCTGCTCAGTATTCATCTATGAATACCGCAGACCTGTCAGAGGTATTCAACATGGCCGAAGCGATCATCAACCATGAAGATCCTAAGAAGAATGCCGGTTCCTTACAGTTCAAGCCGATCAAGCAGAACGCACCGGAGGATAAAAAGGAAAAATAAGACCTGGCAGAAGTTGTTACTTCTTGATTAAGGTTCCTAATCACGTTTGCCTATTAATTGTTATATTAATAATATCCATTATGTACAATTATTTCATGCAAATATAAAAAAGCCTGTCAAGAGTTTGTAGCTTCTGAATAAGGTTTCATAATCCATAGTGCCGCCGACTGCGTTTCATTCAATTTTGTGCCATGTCGTCGCCGCAAAAGTTTTTATCGCGGCAGAGACATGTGCATATAAAATTGAATGAAACAAGGGCAGGCAAACGTGATTATAAACCTTATTCAAGAGCTGCAAACTTCCGACAGGCTTTTTATCTATACCTTTTATAAATATGCCTTTAACATATCAACTTTGTCGAGCTTCTCCCACGGAAGGTCGAGGTCAGTTCTTCCAAAGTGTCCGTATGCTGCTGTCTGCTTGTAGATTGGTCTTCTGAGGTCAAGCATCTTGATGATACCGGCCGGGCGAAGATCGAAATGCTCACGAATGATCTCAACCAGCTTCTCATCGGATACCTTTCCTGTTCCAAATGTATCTACCATGATAGATGTAGGTCTGGCAACACCGATCGCATAAGACAACTGGATCTCACATTTATCTGCAAGTCCTGCTGCTACAATGTTCTTTGCTACATATCTTGCTGCATATGCTGCTGAACGGTCAACCTTTGTGCAATCCTTTCCTGAGAAAGCACCGCCGCCGTGACGGGCATATCCGCCATAAGTATCTACGATGATCTTACGTCCTGTAAGTCCACTGTCACCATTCGGTCCGCCGATAACGAATCTTCCGGTCGGATTAATAAAGAACTTAGTATCTTCATCTACCATATCAGCAGGAAGAACCGGATCAAATACATACTTCTTGATATCTTCGTGAATCTGTTCCTGTGATACTTCCTCGCCATGCTGAGTTGAAAGAACTACTGCATCGAGCCTCTTTGCTTTTCCATTCTCATCGTACTCTACTGTTACCTGAGTCTTACCATCCGGTCTAAGATATGAAAGTGTTCCGTTCTTTCTTACTTCTGTCAGCTTTCTTGCAAGCTTATGTGCAAGTGCAATCGGATATGGCATATATTCCGGGGTCTCATTTGTTGCAAATCCGAACATCATACCCTGATCTCCTGCACCGATCGCTTCGATATCATCATCGCTCATCAGATGCTCTTTTGCTTCTAACGCCTTATCAACACCCATTGCGATATCTGCTGACTGTTCGTCAATTGCTGTGATAACACCGCAGGTATCGCAGTCAAATCCATATTTTGCTCTGTCGTATCCAATCTCACGGATCGTCTCACGAACGATCTTCTGAATATCTACATATGCTTTTGTTGTAATCTCACCCATTACAAGTACAAGACCTGTTGTAATAGATGTCTCGCAAGCCACACGGCTCATTGGATCCTGTTCCATCAACGCATCCAATACCGCATCTGAAATCTGGTCACAGATTTTATCCGGATGACCTTCTGTTACTGATTCTGATGTGAATAATAATTTTTCCATCATTTCCTCCTTGTATAAATACTGTCTATAGCTATAGCCATGCGTATTCGTTCACATGGCTTTCTGATTTTTCTTTTTTTCAGACAGGACGTCTCTACCTGATTTTAGGCAAAAGAAAAATCCGCTCTGAGCGGATTGATAAAATCAAACCTCTCATTGTTCGACGTCTGCATATTACAGACTCGCTCAGGAAGGCACCTTCCATACAGGTATTTCTTTCACCTGTTCCGGGGTTGCCATGGCTTCACAGTCCCTTATGACTCCACCATTCTGAATAAGAGCATTTATAAATATTTACTTGTATTCGAACTGCAACGCAGTTCAGAAACAGCTATACTGTAACTGATAAATCTTCATAAGTCAATAGGAAATTTATATTTTGCGACAAAAAATCAATAATTTTACATAGATCACAGCACTGTTTTTTAATTTTTAGCATTTTCAGAATAAAATAATATTTCATCTTAAAAAAGTTATACTATAAAATCACCCTGCCAAGCAGATATAAAATGAGCAAATGTGCCGGATAGAACACATAGAATGCATATTTTAGAACTTTATTCTTTCGACCATACTCTCCGTTATACAGACTGATCGGTAGGATCGCCAAAACAGCATAGAGCTGTCTTATTCCGTAAAACAGGAAATACAACACCGCCGATACGATCGCAAATCCCATATTCTGACGCAGTTTCCTGCTAAATGGATAATGTCCCGTCACAAGGCCGGCATTTCTGAATGCATGTTCCGCTGTGCCATCTTGGGTCGAATAATACATTAATACGATCAGAAGGATGCCGGCAATTCCATAATCAAAATGCAGCGCTTCTGCAACTACCATAATGACAACAATTCCGATGACTGCTCCCATCTGATTCCATTTTGCTACCTTTCCGAGATAAAGCACGATCAGCCCTGCTGCAAGCGTAAAGAAGATATTCTGCTTTTGCATATCAAACAGACGACCGGTTGTTACCAGATCAAAAGGAACTTCCGAAATCAAGGCAAACAAAAAAAGCCGGATAAAATATTTTCTGATATCCGACGTATATCTGTATCCTTCTACCAGCAGGAATGCAAATATAGGAAATGCGAGCCGTCCTACAGCCCGCATTATCCAGTTATTATTCATTAGAACAAATCCTACATGATCGCACAACATAAAAATACATGCCAGAAGCTTTAACTGATTTGAAGTTATCCCTGTCTCTGCCCTTTTATCCATGTTTTCCTTAAATTCTCTTACGAAGTGCCTTTGACAACTGATCCAGTTCCTCATTGTCTGACTGACCCGGAACCCATGTAACTGTAACCGTATCCTTAATGAATCGCGGTACAAGATGCATGTGAAAATGGAATACTGTCTGTCCTGCAGCAGCGCCATTGTTCTGAATAATGTTCAGTCCGTCAGGATTTAATTCCGCTTTCTGAGCCTTGGCAACCTCTGTCGCAATCGTAAAGATCTTTGAAGCAGTATCCGCGTCCATGCTATATATATCATCATAATGTTCTTTTGGTATAATTAAAGCATGACCTTTATTTGCAGGATTTACATCAAGTATTACTCTACATATGCTGTCTTCATAAACTGTTGCTGATGGTATCTCACCATTTGCAATCTTGCAAAAAATGCAATCGTCCTTACCCATAAAAGTTTCCTCCTTAATTGCTTTTTCCATTTTACTCCATTATGTGAGATTTTACAAGCTTTATGTGGTTTGGGTTCCTCCAAGCCCATATAATTCATCTAATTTATCCGAATATTCTGTATTCATGATTCTGCGACACGCCTCTGCTAATTCATCCGGTGTCTCCCATACAAAAGGTTTCATGTCTCTTTACCCCGTAAATTATTTATATAGATAATATTTTATCTTTTTATTCTACATTTTTGTTGTAATAGACAATATATTATCCATATTTATTATATGATATCATC
>ENA-OYWJ01000901-OYWJ01000901.1-human-gut-metagenome-genome-assembly--contig:-NODE-901-length-12207-cov-10.336406_pt1 | contig 12207 bp, 13 predicted proteins | sample MGYA00244169_ERZ653395 | MGnify/ENA primary metagenome ERZ653395 (study PRJEB26926, sample SAMN06165120) | human gut metagenome | biome: ENVO:00009003; feature: ENVO:2100002; material: ENVO:00002003...
CGAGATCATGCCTAGTCTCGTGGGCTCGGAGATGTGTATAAGAGACAGGTCTAGATATTCCTGACTCGACTTATCAAATGTATTGTTCACCACATATCTTAAAATGTGAAAATCACCTAATTGTATCGTTGAATACCCAGGAAAATCTAAGTTTGAATAACCATTTGGATAGTACTCAATCACAAATATGGATTGTCCACCCATCATAAATACTATGCTATTTTCGTTTTCTACAGGTGTCAATTCGCTTGTTACTTGAGGTATCATCATGCTAACTTTTAAATTTCTGTTTTCATATCTTGTGAAAGATGGCTCTGATTGTTCATCGGTGTTATCCGAATTGTCATCAGCTTGTTCAGCTATATCAGATGGTATTTGCTCATTTATATCTGTGCTATCCTCATCAATATCTTGTTGAGGTCTCTCTTCTTCTTGTGTATTTTCATAATCAGATGGATTTATATTACCTATTGCATCAGTCAACATATCTTCGTTACTTGATGATTCATTTTCTCCATCTGATTCATTGATATCATCTTTGATTACTCTATCTACGCTTTTCATAGATGCTAGGTTTATACCCAGGTCTGTCATTGCATCGCTTTCGGAACGAAAACTGTTAAATCTTATAGAGTATGCTGTATTGTCAATCCTCATGTTTACACTGGCATAATTATCACCCTCAATTGCTTTGTATCTAACCCAAATTCTTCCGTCCTCGCTCTCATATTCATTGTCTATATCGTATTCAAGATAATCCCCATTAAGGTCAACTGGATAATCAATCCACTCAGCTGCTCTAAATGTCAGTCTATCTGTGACTATCTCAACCATAGTGTTCATATAGCTTTTCATGCTTTGTACCTTGCCATTTCCAACTATGGCTGGCACCTGAAACTCAAAGTCTACACTGTCCTCCAATTGAGATAATGAGCTGTACTCGTTAGTTGGGTTCCCTGGCCTATTAAACAAAGAACCTCCCTCTGAAAATCCTAATACATATATAATTCCAAAAAGTAGTATTGCAAAAGATGCCACTGCTACTAGCTTAATCTTCATGTCCTTCACCTTCTAATTCCTAAATTTAAGTTTTTAATTTATATTTCATATAATAATGACAGCTCTAATGACAGCTAAAACTCTGCTAATGGTTTGCCCATTTATAATTGTCATAATGACGAGCATTGGGTGTATTTCACCTCTAGTGTAAAGATGAAATACACCCAATGCTTAAACTTCATTATTTTTAACTAGTTATCACAAACATAACTAGTTATTTTGCACCTTGCATTGCTCTAAAGTTAATCTATGTTAGATAGTGAAATCTTAAAGTCACCTGGAAGTGATATGAAACTCCAGTGCTTGTAGTTTTTATTAACTATATTGTATATTATGCGCTCTGAACAACCTGACTTTGTCTTTGCCACACTTATACGTGATTTGCCAGCAAACTGCCTTATTGGTCTAAATGAAATATCATCGCCTAATATTCTTGCCTTTAAGACTAATAGTATTACATCACGCAGTTCTTTGGATGTATATCTCCTTATCTTTGATGATGCAAATGATTCTTTATTTGCTAACAACCTTAATCCGTTTGCGTAGTCATCATAAATCAGGTTCTCTATCACTATCTCGTTGCACAGTCCTAATGGAGCTGATGCTGACTTACTTCTAGGCTCAACAATCTTTATAACGCTTGTGCTCAATGCTTTAAGTGGTGCATAAAATAATTCAACTATTTCGTGGTGTATTGGATTCTTTTCATTAGAGTTTGCTATACCCTTTATTCTGGACTCTATTATTTTGTATAGGTCATCCATAGCTTTTGCCATTGCATCTACATCTTGTCTTGACTTACACATGGAGTCTATTGTAGTTTGTAATGACACATTAAATATAGTCACCCTCCAGTTATCTCCGAGGGAACGTATTGCTAATTCATCCAACCGCTTTTGCAGTTTTAGCACTTGACCTTGTGCATTTTGGTCTGTATTTACATTAAAATCTGAAAAGTCTATTGAAAGGTCTCTCAAGTCCTTTGCTATTGTGTAGGCAACTAAATGGAAGTTACTACTGAACTGCTCCTGCTGATTTTGAGCGTTTCCAAGTGTTCCAAGGGGTATCACATAGCCTATTGGAAAGTTATCTATGCTTAATGGGTTATTTCTAGCTGCTTCTTCTAGCTTAACCATGTTTATATTTACTTTTGTTGATAACTCATTAGTTTCTATTGCACCTGTACTTGTTGTAACCTTCATCCCTTAATCTCTCCTTATGTATATTTAAGTCGGCTGGTCGTTATGAAATATTTCTTCAGGGTCATCTGCATTATTAAAACGTAGCTTTACTCTCATTGCCACTGCTAAATCTTTGTAAACCTCTGATGTTCTTATTTTATTTGTGCCTGACAGCACAGCTTTTTTCATTGCCCTTTCTACTAAACCCTGAATTTCATAGTAGCTTAACTTTGCATATTGCCCTGCCCTTCTAGCTACTATGTTTTCAGTAGTTGAGTCTACATCGTCTATTATTTCAAATTTAGGGAATATAAATTTCTTAATTGCATCTTTTATATCTAGCTCTGGCCTCCTAAATTCTAGCTTCATGTTCATACGTCTTTCAAAAGCTGGGTCTATCTTGAATAGGAGGTTCGTTGCTGCTATGAATATGTTAAATGGGCTCATTTGGTCTAATTGCTGGAATAAGCTGTTTGTTGCCCTACGAACCTGTGCTGTATCTCCATAATCCATGTTATATCTTGACATTGTAATTGAGTCACACTCATCAAGAAATATTATACAATTTTTCTTTTGCTCAGCTATACTAAATATAGCTGCCATATTTTGTGCCACTGAATTGTCCGCAAGTGCCTTTGCTATATCAATATAAAGCATTGTGTATTTCAATCTATTACTCAACGCTTTGGCTAAAAATGTTTTTCCAGTACCAGATGCCCCATAGAACAACAGTCTGTTCATTGGGTATAGCCCATACTCCATGAGCTTGTCTCTGTTCTCCACCTCATTAAGGAATATTCTCACTTTTTCCTTGTTTTCATCACTCAATATAACTGAAGACAATTCTATATTTGTGTCAACTTTCATAAGAAAGTTGCTTAACTCATCTACAGCCATTTAATCAACTCCTAATGTTTTCCAAATCTTAAATAAATATTATTTGTTCCCCTTACTTCTGAATGCAAAAATAAACGCCTCCAACTTGTAGTTTGAGGCGTTTATTTTTGAATCCATCTGAATTTTTACTTAAACGAAGAGTGCTGAGTTTACTACAAGTGGTATAACCATTAGTGCCACAAGTATCAAGCATATTACTCGTGTTACAGTTTTGCTGTCTATTTTCTTATGTTTCTTTTTATTCATTGTCTTTATTTCCTCCTAAGTGATTATACTGTTTAATACTGTATTTGCCCTAACTCTAAAAATGTTAATTGTATTAACTTTAACTACAATAGCAGCTATTCTAATTGCTTCATCTCTATATTCTGGATGCCTCAATATAGTTTTTACTGCATCAGTTATTAGTCTGTCTCGTTCAGCCTTACTATCCAATGCATGGTCAAAATCATACAACGGTGCCATATCTAAGTATGCCCCAGTGTTAGAATCTCTCAGCCACCCAAAATTTCCGGCATACCTATCTCCATTTCCGAAGATTGCATCCATTATTATCATTTGCATACCCTTAAATCCAAAGAGTCCTACAATTGTTTCTTCATCAAATTCATCAGGGTCTACTCTTCCAGATTGGTCTGCCTGCTCAAGCATAACCCTGTCAGATGTTATATTGTATACCTGAACACAGTTATTAGCTTTGTCTATCTCGACTCTAGCTGCTTGAATACCACATAACCTACATACCCTTGAGCACTCCGCCTCTATGAATGTTTCACTACCATATTTACATAGTATACTGCTATTTATCCATTGTTTTGATATATAGCCAGGTACATACAAGGTTGGTATTGCTCCACCTGTGTAAACTCCTGTGCCTTTCCAAAAGTCTACGTAGTATGGACTAAGTTGCTCAAATGTATGAGTGTCATTACTCTCCTTTATCCAGTAACAGTCACTTAAGCTAAATGCATGCGTTTCCCTATTTATTGTCACCCGATTCCCTTGTCCAAAGGTTATCCCCTTTAATTGCCGTGCTAATGAATTAGTATTAGATGAATACCTTAGCTTTAGCCATGTTTTAAATGCATTTCTATCTTGACTGTACACTTGCATATAGCCAGGTAATAAGTTATTGCACAATACTTTATGATTGTCTATATCATACACTGGTACATTCTTACACATCAATATACTCATCTATTATTCACCACCTAACTGCATTTAAGTGATTATCATTCGTTTAGCTCTGCTCCACAATAAGGACATTCGACTGAGTCTGCATTTATCCTATGATCACATTCTGGACACACTATTGTACCAGTTATATGTGTTGTGTCCTGCATTTCACTGCAAAGAGGACAAACTGTGTCTGTAAGTGCTAACTCAATGCCGCAGTTTGTACACATTTTAGTTCCGTATCTTAATGGTATGACTGCTACTAATGCAAAAACAAGCAATGATGCTATTATTGCTATAATGTTATGCTTAGCAAATATCTTGAGCACAACAAATACTACAACTGCACATACTAATGCTATGGGTATGGTATGCTCGTATATTGATGTTATAAGTAAATTTTGTGTAGCATCCATAGTATATTCACCGTTTATGTATAACCCTGGTAGCCTATAATAGCTACCAGGGTTAGTTTATTTATCCAACTGTTGCTTTTATAGCGTTAATTACCTGTTTGCTCTCGGATACTTGACGTGAAAAACTCTCTTTCAGCTTTTCATAGGCTGGTATCCCCTCAAGCTGACAAACGTCTCCGAGGATTTCGTTGACTGCTACGTTGTTTGCATCCATCTGCTCTATTGCTGTTTCAATGGGTACTCGCCTGTAAACTGTTTTCTTCTCCTTCTCGTCTACCTCAAGTGCCCATAGCTTGTTTACTAATAGATTGAAATAGTATGGATTGCTCCACTTGCCTTTTTTTCCTGTCTTTATATATGCAAATAAGTCTTTATTGTGACCCAGTTTGAGGCGGATTTGCTCTATACAGTCCTCATAATCTTGCTCATTGTCAATGCTGAACTTGGGAGCATTACGCTGGTCTCCGAGGCTATTTGAGGTGTCCTCAATGACAATGCAAGGCTCGTAACCGCGTATTGTTTCATCCTCAATTAGCTTTACAATCTCATCTATGCTTGATACCTTTACTCTCCTGTCATAACTTGTGACTTTTATGCTCAAGGCTGACCTCCTAATTTTCCATCTAGCTATTTATTAGCCTTATATATTATATTCTTATTATACCCACTTTATACCACCATAATACATAAAAGTTTAATTTATTTAATATTTAAGTATATCTGGCCTGGTATTCTAAAAAACCTCATGTATTCGTTTCTATCAATGCATTGCTCATGTTTAAAAGATGCTATTTCTGCATCTGATAGAGTTAACTCCGTTCCATGCTTGCGACATTTACACAGCTTGAACAGTTTTCCGTCTCTATCTACAAATGCGTCTTTAAAAACTATTAAGTCCTTGTCTGGAATTATCTCCAGCCTCTTAGTGCTCTGTGCATCAAATTTAAATATGCTTGGATAATCCTCCTCAAGTGATAACATATCACTGAGTAAACTGTCCTCCATATCCATCGTTGTTGATATAAACTGCAGTGTGTTTTCTACTTGCTTCCCTGCTGCCTCACAAGTATCGTACATGGAACAATAATCGCACAATGACTTTTCCCTAACACCACTGTAAAAATCCGCAACTGTCATGTCTGATATATTTAGTTCTGCCTTTTTACCTTGGTGTCTATATAGTGCAACCAATGGGCATTGTAATTTTACCTTGAATTTTGCTACACTAGTAATATGCTGTCTGCCACATATTGGACAATAGTTCCGCCTGTTTATTACATCACCTAAAGGAACTCCGATTTGAGTATGAAGCTCATTTGGTGGTATATAACTAACCTTAGCACCTGAGCTATCCTTATTACTAATTTGAGCTACATAAGATTCTAGTTTTGTATTTCTTTTATTCTGCAAGCATACTAGATTGCACATTATGTATCCATTCTCATCATAGTAGATATCATCTATGGACTGACCGTTAAACACCTTTCCGAGGTATTCTTGCTTTAGTTCCTCTAGTGATACTCCTTCTTTTGATGCACATCTACTGCATACTAACAGCTTCTCTTTATTTTTAGATGATTTTATCACACTGTAATTTCGTGTTTCCTCTGCTCCACATTTAGCACACTGAAGTATGCATGTATTATTACTGGTGTCTATACTCATCACCCGTATGCCATTTTTCAGCACACTACCCAGCTTTTTATCAGTCTGGCTTGTAGGAAGCCTTGCACCTTCCTCTAATTTCTGCCCTTCACTAATTATTTCTACGATTCTGCTATTATCTGTTCGTTTATTTTGTACTGAATTTGTTTGTACTTTGTCGCTTTGTACCTTAACAGATTTAGAACAGTATGGACACACTATATTTCCTTGTCTTAAATCTATAAGCTTGATTTTAAAAGTTCTCTTACAACGAGTATGTATTACATCCACGAGCTTATTTTGATAATTGTCCCCACGTAACTCGTCCGGGTTTTGTGTGTTGACAACTGAACTCAGTATAAACTGATTGTTCTTTGGTAATACCTCGCCGGGCTTTAAATTACCCATAGCTCTGCAATGAAGGCAGCTGACTCTGTGACCTAGCTTAATCTCTGTCAACTCGTCAGAGTTTGGTTCCCACCTGTATCCGCATCTTTTGCATACTAGGTATTTTCCATTATATTCAGTTAATCCAAACTTAATAGGCATGTTATTCACCCCTTTATTATAATTTAATCTTTTGTCTTGCTGTTTTTAGCTTTTCAGGCTGTGGTAATATCAAACTCTTAATAACCCTCTTGTCTATCCCACTAATTGATAGACAAAACTCTGTATCTAGTATTATGCTATCCTTATTTTCAAAACACATATCATCTATTCTCTTAAGCATAGACTCAAGTGTTTCCTTCTTACCTAATGAACGCCCTATACTATAAATGTAATATATAGGTGCTCTACGGTTAAAGTACCAGAACTTTATCATCCCATCATCTAATGGAAGTGTATCTAAGCACATTCCGCAGAATCTATAAAACTGATAAACTGCATTGTTCTGGTGCTCCTGCTGGTCACAATTATCTACAAATGTTTTTATCTTTTCTAGTACCGTTTGTCTTTGGCTATCTATAGCTCTCTGCTCTAATTCAGATGACGCGTTTACAAGGTCTATTATTAAGGGCTTGTTATCATCTCTTACTGAGATGCATCTTCCTATCTGCTGATAGTATATTATCTCTGAACCAGTTGCTCGCATTGTTATTATGCCTGTCACTTTTCCAACATGGTATCCCATGTTAAGCATATCAATGCTATGTATAATGTCTATTGTGCAACTTCCAGAGTCAGGATTTTGTTTAATCTCTGTGTCTCTCTTACTTATTATTGACACATCATCTATTGGTATGCCTGCCTTTTCTATGGTTGCTATTTTAGATGTAATACAAAATGAGTTTATGTGCTTATACCCAAACTCATCGTTACATAAGGCTTTCTTCACAGCATTGTTTATTTTAGCATAGTTCTCAACAAGTGATTTTGAATCAGAATGGAATGCTAATAGCCTTATGTACTCATGGTCTACTAATGAATCATGTGCTACATTGTCTACCCCCTCTGATATTACCAAATCAATTGGCTTTATAAAATCTAAAAGCCTGTCTAGCTCATCTTCTATATCAGAATCTTTCTCAAAGTTACCTGTACCTTTTATCTTTTTGGCTTTGTTCTGCTCTCTAATTTTTGATAATGCTACCTGCTTAGCTTCCTCTTTATCTAGCATACCTCTAATTAGGTATGGTCTTTGCATTATTCCAAAGCTCCAGCATAAATCTAACCCAAAGTCTCCAATACGCGCTGACTTCTCGTCCCCATGTGTATAATAAAATACCTCTTGCTCTATATCTACCTTTGTATCAGTTCTCAAAGGAGTAGCAGTCGCTCCAAGCACATGTAGCCTTTCAGACTTCAGCCCTTCCTCTGTTAAAGAATGTATATCCGGCCAATAGCTTAAGAAGCCCTCTGCACCGGCCCTATGCGCCTCATCAAGTATAAGAAGGTCAATATTCTTAAATCGTTTCTTCATCCAATTTTTACGATACTCTGCTTGTTTTGTGTCCGTCATTTTATCCCATGACTGCTTTAAGGCTTCTTTTTCACTTGCTGTCATCTTAGACCATGGTTTATTTCCCATAAACCTGTATGCATTTGTGTAGTCCTCCAACATTTTGTCATAGGTACAAAATTCTATATAAGGTAGACTGTTATCTGTCTCTTTCTCGTCTAAAGTTGCTGCAAACTTTAATTCACCAGGTTTATGATAGCTCTCAAATATAGATTGCCTAATCACCTCGATTGGATACAAATACAATACGTTTTCATATCCACATCTCTTAGCTAATTCTATCATAATATGTGTCTTTCCAAAACCAGTTGGTCTTACCATCAATGCTATTTGGTGACTTTTAAGTTTATCAACCAATTCTGCTATGGTGCCTTCTTGTGCCATACTAAGCTTTGTCCATCTGTCGTCTGCCCTAACAATATTATACCTGGTTGCCATATATAAATCACTCCTGACATTTAGATTTATTAAAAATCTTTTCTTTATTGTCAATAGTGTCTATATTATAGTAACCAGGTATATTAAGAATAGTAATATAAATGCCTTTACTCTATGAACATTGAATTATGATATGCTGTAAATCCAAGTGCCTCTGCCTCTTCCAGAATACTTACTGAGTCATCCACAATAACCATCTTGCTGGGTGGTACTATGCCTTTAAACCTTCTTTCGTATACCGCCTGCATTAACTTGGCCTTGTATTCATCTTTTCTAACGAAGAGAAAATTATCAGTCAGGAAGTTTGGGTACCACTTATGTATGAACCCTTTCTTAGCCTCGAGTTCAAAGGATGTTGCAGCCGTTGTTAACCCAAAGATGCTTCTTGCATCAAGAGATGATATTATGTCTCTAAATGTCTTTGGAGCCACTAAATGATTGTATATATCATAATTTACCATGTCAATTAAAGTGTTTTCTGACAGTCCCTTTTCCTCTCTTTCAGGAAGAGTTCTGTATGACACAGCATTTGCTATATAATCCTCTTGCTTTATATTTGTTTTATCCCTGGTTGCTCTATAAGGTGCTAGTACACCATCAAAATCAAAAAAGACTATACAACCACCAAGATTTGGTATATTACTCTGCATTTGGGCTGTTAATCCTCCTTACCTGCTTTAAAATTGTATATTGGACGTAATATAGAGTTTATTTCCACTGTTTCTGTAACACTACTTAAGATTGTCTTAATATCTCTATATGCCATCGGGCACTCATCTAAAGTGCCAGTTGATATAGATGTCGAGTAAACTCCTGCCTCCTTCATTGCCTCTTTATATTCTGACATGCTCACTCTACTCTTTGTTTCTGACCTGCTGTACAATCTTCCAGCCCCGTGAGGCGCTGAGAAGTTCCAGTCCGGATTGCCCTTACCAGTACAAAGCAGTGTACCATCTCTCATATTGATTGGTATTACCAGTCTCTCCCCAACTTGTGCTGATACTGCACCCTTTCTAATTATCATATTATCTGTATCTATATAATTATGTATTGTATCAATTCTATCAACCTCATGCAATTTAGCATTTTTTAATATTGCCTTTGCTATGGTTGACCTGTTAAGTGCTGCATGTCTTTGAGTAATCCTCATATCGTGTATGTATCTATCTAGCCATTCTCCTGTTAAATATGCTAGTTCATAGGGTACGCTTGGCTCAACTTCTCTATATTCCTTGTCGAACCTTTTTAATTCTTTGTTTATCTCTTTTACACCCTTAGTCTTTTTAATTTCTTCTATGAACTTCTTTCTATGTTCCTCCCTACTTCCGCCATTTGCCTCTCTCTTAAGCTCTAAGTATGCTACCTTCTGATAAAAGTCACATACCTCAATTCCAAGGTGCCTGCTCCCAGTATGAATTAGTAGCCATAACTCACCAGATTGCTCATCTCTATCAATCTCTATGAAATGGTTACCTCCTCCCAGTGTACCGAGGCTTGCATTGGCTAGCTCTCCCCTGTATTTCCCATTGTATTTTCTAAATAAAAGGTCGTCTAGCTCATTATTCACTACCTTAGCCTGCTTATTCGCACTCGCTCCACTTGGCACATATTTCTTGATGATACTATCCAATGAAGGTAAGTCTATTCTGGTTTCCTTGAGTTTAATTGCCAATACCCCGCAGCCTATATCAATACCCACTATGTTAGGTACTACCTTATCATGGATTGTCATAGTTGTTCCAACTGTGCAACCCTTACCTGCGTGGCAGTCCGGCATAAACCTAATTGTACTGTCCTTAAATGACTCAATGTTTAATATAGATATAATCTGACTTATTGTAGAATTGTCTATGTTATCTGCATAAACCTTAGCTGTATTATACTTTCCTTCTAACTGTAACATACTATTCACCTGTATTCATAAATTTCCTGCTGTTTATCCACATATATGCTATTGCCTTTGTTCTACCTGAGAATGCTATGTTCTCATCTCTTATTAGTTTATCTAATTCATCTGCTGTATACCATTTAGGATCTGTATCCTCATTTGCCTCTATGATATGTTTAGGTTCCCCACTTGCTGTGCACACTATCAAAGATGTTTTCATATCAGTGACTGGAGCACATGTAAAGTCTGCAGGTAGCATATCTATGACTTTATCGAGCTTAAGCCCGGTTTCCTCCTGTAACTCCCTAGCTGCTGCCTGCTCAGGTGTTTCCCCTTCGTCTATAAAACCTGCTACATTGTTATATACATAATCATGCACAGCCATTCTATACTCCCTTAAAAGGAGCATTTTAGTCATAGATGTATCAAATACCAGTAATATTACTGCATTATTACTGGACCCAATGTTTAGCTCTGACAGCAGCTCATGCTCTCCACCCTTAAATGTTATTGTTCCTTGTCTGCTCACCATTTCGTATCGCTTTATTACACCTGCATTGTTCAAATATTTAAGCACATAAGTACTAAGGTATCTTCCCTTATATGCTCTATGAACTTCTAATAGCTTCACTTTATATTCACCATCGTATCTATATTATTTAATGTTACTATAACACTTCTTAAGTACGTCCCAATTAAACTGCCTGTTGTGCCCAAAAGTGCAACCTATAACTGCTATGTTACCAAGACTTTCTGATGTCTTTAATGTTGGAGTCCATAGATTTGCTATTGTATTATAGCTATTATCCACCCAGTATACTCTACCATCTTCAGCTGTCTCTTTGTATAATTCCTCTATGATGAATGCCTTGTTATCTAAGTCTGCCACCAAACATACTGTTGACTTGTCTCCCAAACCGTTTATAACATCGGATGTAGTCCGCTGAAACATTGAGCTTATATAATCAAATGCCATGTTTATCCCTCCAAAATTAAAAGCCTCTGGTAAATAAAATCTTTTATGCTTTATCATACATAAAAGACCTACCAGAGGCTTAAAAGCTATCTTGATTTAGTTGTTCCATTGTACTACTCCGTTCAGCTAGCTTAATACTGTGCATAAAGTGGCAAAGGCAAGACCTGCAAGTACATGCTTGCTAGGTCAAGTCCTTTATCCTACTAAATGTGATTACCGCTCGCTTACATAGAACTCCTGGCCATAAAACACCAGATCATCAACATCATTGATGTTGTTCTCAACCTCCATGCTGCTCACCTCCTTATTTTGCTTGCTGGTCTGGATGAAGCCTAACATTTTCATGCTACCAGTGCCAACCGTTGCATCTCCAATTACCACTTGCATACCTAATTCTCCTTTCCCTGCATTTTTAACAACAAAAGTCCGCGGACTCAACTAAGCCCGCGGACTTATGAGTTATGCCTTTATCAATCAAAATTTCTTTATATATTCTAACACATTTATACCACTTTGTCAATACCTTTAGCCCTGTCTCTTATACACATCTGACGCTGCCGACGATCGCATAA
>ENA-OYWJ01000906-OYWJ01000906.1-human-gut-metagenome-genome-assembly--contig:-NODE-906-length-12160-cov-19.016853_pt1 | contig 12160 bp, 10 predicted proteins | sample MGYA00244169_ERZ653395 | MGnify/ENA primary metagenome ERZ653395 (study PRJEB26926, sample SAMN06165120) | human gut metagenome | biome: ENVO:00009003; feature: ENVO:2100002; material: ENVO:00002003...
AAATGAAGATTTTTCACCTCAAAGAACATTTCAAACAATTCAAAACAGCTTCTTACTCCCCTAAACAAGAATCCATCAGATCTGCTATCTGTTTGCGGTCAAGATTCTGCCCGATGAAGACAATCTTGATCATACGGTCGCCATAGACAGGATCCCAGTCCTTGCGCAGGTTCTTGTCCCTGCACATCATCTCCTGAAGCTGATCCTCCGGCATCGTGGCGAACCACAGACCGGCGTCCTTGATGGATTTCTGCACTCCGGACTGCTCGAAGAGGTAGCACTTGTCCTTCTCGTCCGCAAAATAGCACAGACCCTTGGCCCGGATCACGTTCTTCGGCCACTTTTTGGAGACGAGCCAGTCGAACTTGTTGATATCCAACGGCTGACGGCGATAATAGACAAAGGTCCCGATGTTATATTCCTCGACTTCGCCACCCTCGTGATCGTGATGATGGTGATGCTCGTGCCCCTCGTGGTGATGCTCGTGGTCGTGTTCCTCGTGATGATGGTCATGTTCATGCCCGTCATGATCCTCATCGTGGTCATCGTCATCATGATCAGCTTCGTTGCCCTCTCCTTCGATGGCGTTGATCCAAGCCGCCGAAGTAGCCGTCTTATCGAAATCGAACATCCTGGTGTTCAGAAGTTTGTCAAGATCGATGTCTCCATAGTCGCACTCGAAGATCGTCACTTTCGGATTCAGAGCCTTCACTATGCTGCGGACCCTGCCAAGCTCCTCGGGCTTCACCTCGGACGCCTTGTTCAGAAGCACGATGTTGCAGAACTCGATCTGCTGGATCACAAGATTCTCAAGGTCATCCTCCTCCAGATTGTCCTTCTTGAGAGCGTCCCCGCAGGCGAACTCACTCTGCATCCTCAGGGCGTCCACAACGGTGACTATGCAATCGAGTTTCGGAATATTCGATTGGGCATATTCAGGAACAAGCTTAGGGAAGGAGCAGATGGTCTGTGCGATAGGGGCGGGCTCGCATATTCCACTCGCCTCGATGACGATGTAGTCGAACTTGCCGGAGCGGCAGAGGTCGTTCAGCTGGGCGACAAGGTCCATTTTCAGCGTGCAGCAGATGCAGCCGTTCTGGAGAGGGACAAGGCTGTCGTCCGTGGTGCCGACAACGCCGCCTTTCTGGATGAGGTCCGCGTCGATGTTCACCTCGCCTATGTCATTGACGATGACGGCGAACTTGATGCCTTTCTTGTTGGAGAGTATTCTGTTGACCAGAGTTGTCTTGCCGCTCCCGAGGTATCCCGTCAGAAGCAGCACCGGTATTTCCCTGTTTTCCACTGTTATTGTCATGGTAATGCTGTTGTTGTCATATTGTTGCAAAATTATAATATTTACTTTGGTTTAGCAAATCGGACGCTGGCTGATGAGCAAGTCTGCTTCGTGAGTGTGGTGGCGGTTCTTGCGCACGAGGCGGTGCTTGGGGAATGCTTCGTGAGTGTGTTGGCGGTTCTTGCGCACGAGGCGGTGCTTGGGGAATGCTTCGTGAGTGTGGTGGCGGTTCTTGCGCACGAGGCGTGGCTTTGGGGAATGACGACGTGCGTGATGAGGCCGCTATGGCGCGCGATAAACAAGAGAATGAATTTTCCTTGGAATTTAATAGGTGATGCCAGTTGAAGTTCTTGTGCAAATGAAGATATTTTACTAAATTTGCGCTCATGCAGGTAAAAACAGTCCTGAGGTATGCTTGAAGGTATAAAGACAGATATCGAAAAGTTGATCGCGCTGTACGAAGCGGAAAGGTCTGAGCGTGAAAGGCTCCAGGCTGAGTTGGTGCGGTGCGGGGCTGAGAATGAGTCCTGTAGGAAGCGGATTGAGGATTTGGAACAACAGGTGAACAACCTTCATCTGTCCGAAGCTTTCGGAGTGGGCGGAGACAGTTCCGCCGCCAAGGAAAAGATAGAGAGACTTATCAAGGAGATTGACAAGTGCATCGCCTTGCTTGAGAATTAGGAATGGGACAGAACATCAAGATAAAGATCGCGGGCAATGAATATCCCCTCGTCGCCTCCTCTCCTGAGATGGAGCGGATGATGAGGCTTGCGGCGGACGCCATCAACCAGAAACTGGCGGCTTACGACGCGAAGTACCCGAACAAGACCCTTTCCGACAAACTTTCCTTTGTGGCTCTGAACGAGGCGGTCGGAAGGTTGGCCTACCAGAAGAGAGTCGCCGACGCTGATGCCGAGGCGAAAAAACTTCAGGAGGATGTTGAGTCCTACATCAAGAATATTGAAAAAGACGGCCGTTAGTCCCACGTGCTCAAATCAACAAGTTCCACGGAACCGAGTTTGCTCGAGCCGGCCATGACGGACCAAGGTTACCTTCGGGGATTGCGCCTGTGTGCGTGACGATGGATTTCTGAACCGGTGCGGATCTCAAATCTTATTCATTAAGATTTCTGACAAGCGGCTAACGGCTTTTTTTAATGTTTCTCAGACGATCGATCAGTTTCCGTTCCGGACTGTCGGTCGTTTTTTTGCGCCGGACTGTTACGGATGACGCTGTGGATGGACAGGGGAGGACTGCCACGGTGACATATAAGGGAATATTAGAACATTTAAAATATTTATTGATATTATGTTGCAATTTTTTATAGGAGTCCTGATCGGCGCTGTAATCGCGCTGGCGGCTTACATAATCATTCAGAGAATAGTTCTGAAAGGGCAGAAGAACGAGATCATCGCCAAGGCCGAGATCGAAGCCGAGGGGATAAAGAAGGACAAGATCCATCAGGCCAGGGAGAAATTCCTCCAGCTCAAGAGCGAGCACGAGCAGTACATCAACGAGAAGAACAGCCAGCTCAAGGACGCCGAGAACAGGATCAAGCAGAAGGAGAACTCTCTGAACCAGCAGAATTCCGAACTTCAGAGGAAGATGCGTGACGCTGACAACGCCAAGGCGAGTTTCCAGGCCCAGCAGGAGACCCTGACCAAGAAGACTGAGGAATATGAAAGACTCAGCGCCCAGGCCAACAAGCAGCTTGAGACGATCGCCGGAATGAGCGCGCAGGAAGCCAAGAACATTCTTATTGAGAATATGAAGGCTGAGGCGAGGACCGAGGCTCAGGCCTACATCAACGACACGATGGACGAGGCTCGCCTGAACGCTTCCAAGGAGGCCAAGAGAATCGTCATCAACACCATCCAGAGAACGGCCACCGAGACCGCCATCGAGAACGCCGTGACGACATTCCCGATCGAGAACGATGAGATCAAGGGAAGGATTATCGGTCGTGAGGGACGTAATATCCGTGCCCTTGAGGCTGCCACAGGTGTCGAGATCGTGGTTGACGACACACCTGACGCCATTCTTCTTTCCGCGTTCGATCCTGTCCGCAGGGAAGTTGCCAGACTCGCCCTGCACCAGCTTGTCGTTGACGGACGAATCCACCCGGCGCGTATCGAGGAAGTTGTGACCAAGGTTCAGAAACAACTTGAGGACGAGATACTTGAGACAGGTAAGAGAACCTGCATAGACCTTGGGATCCACGGACTGAACATCGAGCTCGTGAAACTGATCGGCCGAATGAAATACCGTTCATCCTACGGTCAGAACCTCCTCCAGCACTCCCGTGAGGTCGCCAACATCTGCGCCATCATGGCAGCCGAGCTCGGTCTGAATCCTAAGCTCGCCAAGAGGGCCGGTCTCCTGCACGACATCGGTAAGGTTTCCGAGGAGGAGCCGGAGCTTCCACACGCGTTGCTTGGTATGAAACTGGCCGAGCAGTACAAGGAAAAGCCTGAGATCTGCAACGCCATCGGCGCGCACCACGAAGAGATCGAGATGACATCGATCATCTCTCCTATTGTAATGATCGGTGATGCGATTTCCGGTGCCCGTCCTGGAGCCCGTCGTGAGGTCATCGAGTCTTACATCAAGAGGCTCAAGGGAATGGAAGACCTTGCCGCCGCCTATCCGGGAGTCACAAAGAGCTACGCCATCCAGGCCGGCCGCGAGCTCCGCGTCATTGTTGGCGCTGATGAGGTCAGCGATGACCAGGCCGGAAGACTCTCCGCTGACATCGCCCAGAAGATCCAGGAGGAGATGACTTATCCGGGACAGGTCAAGATCACTGTGATCAGAGAGACCCGTTCCGTAGCCTACGCTAAATAACATTCTGAATATAACGGCAAATGTTTTGACGCTATGACACATACTTTCAAAAAAGCTGTGGCGTTGGTGGCTGCACTCCTTATCGGGAGTGTGGCCTCTTTCGCGCAAGCCCCGGAGGCCACCGCCAAGTGGTCGGTTTCCAGCAAGGTGGTTTCAGAGAATGTCTATGAACTGACATTCAAGGCCAGCATTGTGGATGGATGGCACATCTACACTGTGGATCATGCCTACAATCCTATTTCCATCGAATTCGCCTCCGATCAAGGATATTCATTGGTCGGTGGTCTCAATCAGGTGACAAAACCGTCTGATTTCCAAGGAGAAAAAGTTTTCTTTGATTCTGTGACACTCACTCAAAGGGTCAAACTGACCGGCAGTGAGGCCACGGTCACAGGTGAAGTCTCATGGAGCGGATGCAACGACAGGTTCTGCGCGGCTCCGGAATCATGGGAATTCTCCGTTCCGCTTGCTGCGGCTGTACCTGCGGCGAGTGCGTCTTCGGATGACGTTACCATTGACACTAAGTCGGAAGAGTCCTCTTCATCGCTAGAGGCCGGTATCGCATCCGGTGATAATAGCGATAACGAAGGGTCTCTGTGGGCTTTGATCATCGAAGCCATCCTGTGGGGATTCGCCATGCTGATGACCCCATGTGTGTTCCCGATGGTGCCGATGACGGTGTCGTTCTTCATGAAACAGTCCTCGACCGCCGCTGAAGGCCGCTTCAAGGCTTTCATCTACGGTCTCTTCATTGTCCTTTTGTACACTGTTCCGATCAGTGTGATCATCGGCCTGACATGGATAATCGGAGGGAATACGGTCACCGCCGACATATTCAACTGGCTTGCGACACACTGGCTGCCGAACCTGATATTCTTCATCGTGTTCATGATTTTCGCGGCATCCTTCTTCGGCGCCTTCGAGATAGAGCTGCCGTCCAGCCTTGCCAACAAGAGTGACGCGAAGTCCAGCGGCAAAGGACTCGGCGGCATATTCTTCATGGCTCTGACCCTTGTGCTGGTGTCATTCTCATGCACCGGTCCTATTGTCGGCACGGTGCTGATCAAATCAACTCAGGGAGAGTTCTGGACTCCGATGGTCACGATGCTCGCCTTCTCCGTCGCCTTCGCCTTGCCGTTTACGATCCTGGCGATGTTCCCGTCGCTGCTGAAAAAGATGAAAGGCAAGTCCGGCTCTTGGCTCAACAGTGTCAAGGTCGTGCTCGGCTTCATCGAGGTGGCGCTTGGCTTCAAGTTCCTCAGCGTCGCTGACCAGACCTACCACTGGGGACTGCTTGACAGGGAAGTATATTTAGGAATATGGATCGTCACGTTCTCGCTTCTCGGATTTTACCTTCTTGGCAAGCTACGTTTCAAGAATGACGATCCTGTGGAGCATGTCTCTGTGCCGAGGCTTGGCCTTGCGATCGCCGTCTTCACATTCGTGGTCTATATGATTCCGGGAATGTGGGGCGCTCCGCTGAAGGCTCTGTCCGGCTACCTTCCTCCGCTTGAGACTCAGGATTTTGTGGTTTACAATTATGCGGACACTCCGGTGGGAACGGTCACTTCGACAGGCTCAGTGACCATCGAAGCGACCGAAGAAACCAGCACATCGACAAGCTCAGTGACCGGTGTCTTCACCTACGGCCAGAAGTACGACCTCAAGATGCCGCTCGGTCTGACCGGCTACTTCACCCTGGAGGAAGGCCTCGCCGCCGCCAAGGCCCAGGGCAAACCCGTCTTCGTCGACATCACCGGCCACGGCTGCGTCAACTGCCGCGAGATGGAACAGCGCGTCTGGAGCGATCCGAGAGTCCTGAATATTCTCAGGAATGAATATGTCCTTGTGGCTCTTTATGTGGATGACAAGACCAAACTCGATGAGGCGGAATGGCTGACCACTCCGGATGGCAAGACCTTGAAGGAGATCGGTCGTGTGAACTCTTACATAGCCCGTACACGGTTCGGAGTAAACGCCCAGCCGAACTATGCCCTTCTTGACGCCGAAGGCAACCAGCTTGCCCCGGTCCGTGGCTATAATCTTTCCGTTGATGGTTTCATAGCCTTCCTCAACTCCGGCCTGAAAAAATAGCCGTGGCACTTAACGTGCTGTAAATGAATATAAAGACCGAAGTCCTGATGCCGTTACCAGCGTCAGGACTTTGGTCTTTTGATTGATTATGAGCCGCTTATCCGCCACGTATATTCATTGGTTCAGAAAGATGTTCGCTTTCCGGACAAAATTCGTTATAATTGCGGCAATGTGACCGGCGCCGCGGATCTTGCCAGGAAGATTCTGGCCAAGTACCCTGCAAACACCGATGCGAAAGCGATTCTGGACAAATGTGTCGCGATGGAACGGAAGGATTACACCGATGCCGTTGCCAGCCAAAGCGTCGCCAGTCTCGATGCGTTCATGAAGAAATATCCGGATTCCGCGTTCCGGGAGGATGTGGCCGACAGGATCGATGATCTTCCTCTCTGGCTGAAAGCCAAAGGCCAGAATACGATAGATTCCTACAAGCGGTATCTCGCCGAGTCCGAGCACAGGATCTACAAACAGGAGGCCGATGACGCCATCGCCGACCTGTCAACCTCGCAGGCTTATTTCAACGCCCTCCGTGTCAACACCATCGACGCGCTGAAGCAATTCCGCAAGGATTATCCCGCCAGTTCCTATGACAAGCGCGCCTCCAGCAAGATCGCCCGCCTGATGGCGGACAAGTTCACGTCTGAATCCTCCTATGCGGACAAAAGAATGGCCATGGAATATGCCGCTGATGACGAGACAATCAGGTATGTGGGCGACAAATACGCCACCGCCACCCGGAATAATGAAGCATATTCCTTGGTTTACAAGACATCGGCGTCACAAAGTAGGTCGTCAGATGCATCATCCCGCGGAAGTTATAGGTCCAGCCAATCTTGCATACGCTTTGGATTAACTTTGTCAGTGGATGTTGGATATTCTTATGACACTGGTTATGAGGCATATCCTTTCTCAATAGCAGCAGGTGGGATGATAAGGTTCGGAGACCAGAGACATCCGTTGAATCTTATTATCGGAGCCAAGGCTCTGATGGCCTACACAAAAATAAGATATGATGATTCTTCCTATGGCTCAAAGGAAAGCCTGACCGTAAATGAGATGGTGATTCCGGTGGATTTGAACTGGAATGTCATCACTTCCGAATATACGTCAATGTATGTTGGTGTTGGCTACCAATATGGTTTTCAGACATCACGTGCCATTAAAGCGTCATACGGTTTCGCATGGGCCAAAGGTGACTGGCACTGTTACTATATTCATTATATCAAAGGTATGTTCAAAGGATTCGATAAAATCTCTCCATTCCTTGGCATGAGCTACACTTATTATTTCTAGTCCGCCATTCATTCAGGGAACGTTTGAAATTCTATGACATGGACATATTGAGGGATTTCATAAAGTACGCCAGTGACTCTTCCCTGCGTGAGCGGGAACGTACCATGTTTCCGGCCGAATCTTTTGTCTCCGGCAGGAAGACCGGCGTTGTGGTCTGGAATATTTCCGAGGACACTCCTTTGGAATTCAAGGTTTCTGTCCCGGCCAGGAAGTTGGTTTTGGCTCAATCGACGGAAGACACCGCTCTGTCATCCACGTCTGACGGGCATGTTCTGGCACCTCAAAGCATCGCCCTCCTTGTGTTTGAATAGTCTTATTTTGAAAATTATCTGAAAAACGAAGAAGCCGACCGATGAAATGGCCGGCTTCTCTATTTAGAGTCTTTTTATTACCTCTTTGAGGTGACGTCAGCCTCGTACTTCTCGACGGAAGCGATGAAGTCCTGGCCTACAGGAACACCGTTCTTGAGGTTGAAGTAGTCGTAAACGGCTCCGAACGGAAGTGACTTGGCCTCTTCCAGAAGGGCGAGACGCTGGAAGTACTTGCCGTTGTCCTCGTACTTGCGGAGGGTCTCAAGCGGCTCAAGGAAGGCCTGAAGCATACACTTCTGGGTCGAGCGGGTGCCGATGATGTAGGCTCCGATGCGGTTGATCGATGCGTCGAAGTAGTCAAGACCGATGTGTGTGCGGTCGAGGGCACCTGCGCGGACAACCTCCTTGAACAGGTCGAGGGTCTGGTCGTTCATCGTGACAACGTGGTCGGAATCCCAACGTACAGGACGGCTAGTGTGGAGCATCAGCTCAGGCACGAAGAGAAGGAGGGAAGCGACCATATCGCTGATGTTCTCGGTCTGCTCGTAGTGGCCTGTGTCAAGGGTGTACATAAGCTTGCGGGTCGAGCAGTAGCCGGTCACGAAGTCGTGTGAGCCGACGGTGTAGCTCTCAAGGCCGATTCCGAAGAGCTTGGCCTCAAGGCAGGTCTTCATTCCCGGCAGATCCTCGGCGAGAATCTCGTCCAGGGACTGTGCCATAATCTCACGGTAGCGGAGACGCTCCACGGTCTGGTCCTTCGATCCGTCGTGAACCCAGATGTTCATTATACAAGGGTCGCCCTGGAACTTGCCCATCGCGTCGGCCACCCTGCGGCAACGCTTTGTGTGCTCGATCCAGAAGTCACGGATGGACTTGTCCGGGTTGGCGAGTGAGAGGTCACCGCTCTTAGGATGCGAGAAGGATGTGGAGTTGAAGTCGAGCTTCATCCCGTTCTCCTTACCCCATTCCATCCAGCTCTGGAAGTGAGCCGGCTCAACCTCGTCACGGTCAATGTGCTTGCCCTGGAAATCACCGTAGATCTCGTGCAGGTTCAGACGCTGTGTTCCACCGAGGAGGCTCTTCACGAACTTGATGTCGCTGCGGAGCTCGTCGATGTTGCGGGCGCGGCCAGGGTAGTTGCCGGTCGCCTGGATTCCGCCTGTGAGGGCGGTGTCGTTCTCGAAGCCCATCACGTCGTCAGCCTGCCAGCACTGGAGGGAGATCGGGGTCTTCTCAAGAAGCTCTATCGCTTTGTCTGTGTCCACGCCGATGGCGGCGTAACGCTCTTTGGCCATCTCATAGGCCTTGGTTATCAGATTCTCGTTCATATTATTTTTAGTTTATGATTTGTTATATTCTCAAAATTGATTCCGGAACAGTCCGCTCTTTGTCGTTGAGGACTAACTCCTTGGCTCGTAGGTGATTGTCTGGATGGAGTTTCCGATGATGCGGCGCATATCCCAACGGTCTCCCACAAGGCCGGCCACCTTGGCCTGGAGCATAATGTTGCCGATCGCCGTGCCCTCCATCGGACCTGCGATGACAGGGATTCCGAGTGTGTCGGCCGTCAGCTGGCACATAAGTTTGTTGGCCGATCCGCCACCGATCACGTGGAGTTTCTCGATCTTGAATGACGCGAATCCCTGAAGCATCCCGATGACTTCCTTGTACCTCTTGGTGAGGCTGTGATAGATGCAGCTGATCATCTCACCATCATTCTCCGGAACCCTCTGGCCTGACTCCTGAAGGGCCGCCTTGATCTCGGCGTACATATCCTTCGGAGCGGCGAAACGTGGATCGTCCGGGTTGATCGTGGACGGGAAGTCGATGGCCTCGCGGGCCATAGCCTCCATCTGGGCGTATGAATATTCCCGGCCTTCCGCCTCCCAGGTCTTGCGGCTCTGCTCCAGCAGCCACATTCCCGTGATATTCTTGAGGAATCTGGTCGTGCCTTCTATTCCACCCTCGTTCGTGAGGTTATATTCATAAGACTTTTCATCGATGATCGGGGTCTTGGACTCGATGCCCATCAGGCTCCAGGTGCCGCTGCTGAGGTAGGCGAAGTTCTCGCCGGACGCAGGTACGGCGGCGATGGCTGAGGCTGTGTCGTGTCCGGCTACGGCGATCACAGGAACCGCCTCCATTCCGGTCTCCTCGCAAAGTTCCTTTTTGAGCACACCGACCTTAGTACCCGGCTGGGTGATGTCAAGCAGTAGGGAAGGGTTGATTCCGAGACGCTCAAGCAGGTCTCTCTGGAAGTCCCTTGTGCGCGGGTTGATGAGGCCCGATGTGGACGCGTCGGTATATTCGCAGACCATCTCTCCGGTCAGCATATACGCCAGCAGGTCAGGCATAAAGAGGATCTTGTCGGTCTGAGGCAGCCTTGAACCGGCTTCCTTGCTTTGCGCGTAGAGCTGGAAGATGGTGTTGAAGTTCATTATCTGGACTCCGGTGACGGAGTAGAGCTCCTCGCGGGGGATGATTTCAAAGACCTCCTCAGGGATTCCGTCGGTGTAAGGATCCCTGTAAGCCCTTGGCATTCCGATGATTCCGCCGTCCTTGCCGATGTGGCCGAAATCCACGCCCCAGGTGTCGATACCGATCGATTCGATCTTCACGCCCATTCCGGCGACCTTTTTCAGAGCCGCTTTGAAGTGGTCGAAGAGGGAATTGATGTCCCAGTAATATTTTCCGTCTATCTCCTTGACGGCGTTCGGGAATCTATAGACTTCCTCTGAGGTAAGCTTATCGTTTTCGACAGTTCCGATGATGGCTCTGCCGCTCGTGGCTCCGAGATCAAATGCTAGAAATTTCATAAATTACGTGGCTTTTTTGTGCTTTACAAATTTTGTTTTTTTTCGCTGTTTTACCGCTGAATATTTTGATATTATAACTTGGAAATTTGATTGGGAATTATTTTTTGCTATATTTGTGACGCACAATTAGTAACAAAAGGTCTGCAAACTATGGCTTCGGTTCATCTCAAATATTTGGCGGTTAATCCTGTTGACCTCAAGTGGGGGACTGCCGTCAACTCGGTGGGTTTTCAGGAGATCGCTCCCGGAATGGACTATCCGCCTCGCAACCATCCGTCGCGCTATGTGTTTTCCGTCGCCAGCGGAAGGATTCTCCAGGAATATCAGCTCCTTTACATAACAGAAGGCAAGGGCCGGTTTTCCTGCGAGACCTTGGGACGGTCGAAGTCAATCCCGGTCAAAGGCGGGATGATGTTCCTGCTTTTCCCGGGCGAGTGGCATTCCTACTATCCTGACAAATCGACGGGGTGGAAGGAATATTGGATCGGCTTCAACGGGGAGTTCATCGACAATCTGATCAGGCAGGGCTTTTTCTCGAAGGACAGACCGCTGTTCAAGGTGAATATCCACGTGGACATAGTGAACCTCTACACTTCCGCGATCAACGCCGCCGTGGCTCAAGAGTCTGGTTTCCAGCAGGTTCTGGCCGGCATAGTGGACCGACTGCTCAGCCTCGCGTATTTCTACGACAGGAACTCGCAGTTCCAGGAGTCGGACACGGCGAACAAGATCAGTCAGGCGAAGGTGATGATCCACAGCCATTATATGACGATCTCTCCGGAGGAGGTGGCGGCGAAGCTGTGCCTGAGCTATTCCTCTTTCCGCAAGACTTTCAAGGAATATACCGGGTTCTCGCCGGCGAGGTTCATCAACGAGGTGCGGATGAGCAAGGCCAAGGAGCTGCTGACCAATACGACGATGAGCATCAAGGAGGTGGCCTACAATGTTGGCTACAACAATCATGACTATTTCTTCACCGCCTTCCGCCATATGACCGGCCAGACCCCCGCCGAATATCGCAACGCCACCCAGGTCGCCAAGTTGTAGGCTGTCCGGTCTAAACAGGCATGATGGAAGATAACTTGCTTTGTATTACAAAATGTTATACATTTGCAAGCAAAGCGATATATAATGGAAGCAATAGCAACACGAGGGAATGTCAAAAAGTTGACTGCATTCAGGCTAAATGCCGATCTGGTCGCCCGTCTCAAGGTTTTGGCAAAAAAAGATAACCGCAGTCTCAACAATTATGTCGAGAATGTTCTTATGTCTGTAGCCTACAATGAGCCTAATGAGACAACAAAAGCTGCCTTGAAGGAGGCCGAAGAAAGTAAAAACCTCGAAGAGTTCGACTTGGATGCTTTTAAGAAATATGTAGCTTCATTGTAATATGTGGAAATTTGTTCAGACAACCCAATTCAAGAAAGACTACAGGAAACACGCGAATAATAAGAGGTGTGGCGGAAGATCCCGGGCTTATGCATCGGGTGAAAAAAGAGGCTATCCTC
>ENA-OYWJ01000914-OYWJ01000914.1-human-gut-metagenome-genome-assembly--contig:-NODE-914-length-12121-cov-6.093817_pt1 | contig 12121 bp, 9 predicted proteins | sample MGYA00244169_ERZ653395 | MGnify/ENA primary metagenome ERZ653395 (study PRJEB26926, sample SAMN06165120) | human gut metagenome | biome: ENVO:00009003; feature: ENVO:2100002; material: ENVO:00002003...
TGGGGCTCGGAGATGTGTATAAGAGACAGAAATGGGCTCGCTCCTCTCATATCTGTCGCTGATACTGGGTACGGTTGTTTCGCTTGTCTACACGCCTATAATGATAGAAAGGCTCGGACAGAGCGAATACGGCGTTTACTCCATAGTTCTTCCTATGGTATCGTATCTGAATCTTTTCAGCTTCGGTCTGGGCAGTGCGTACACAAGATTCTATACAAGATACAAGGAAGCAAACGACAAATACAATATGGCAAAGCTGAACGGTATGTTCCTTGTCATATACTCCCTGCTCGGCGTACTTGTGCTGATAGTCGGATTTACGATAGCCGCAAATCCCCGTCTTGCATTCGGTCAGAAGCTGACAGAAGAGGAAATAGAGCTTGCAGTAAGACTTATGTATATTATGACCGTCACAGCGGCGGTCAGCTTTCCGCTGAGCGTATTTGAATCAAATACTATGGTCAACGAGCGGTACATTTTTCTTAAACTGCTTGCCATAGTAAAGTCGGTAATCAACCCCCTGCTTATAATACCCCTTCTGATGATAGGGCTTCGCTCCGAAGCAATAGCTTATATGAGCCTTGCCTTCACGCTGTTTTCGGGCTTGCTGAATATCATATACTGCAACAAAAAGCTTGCTATACGGTTTTATTTCCGTGACTTTGATTTCAAGCTGCTCAAATCTATGTTCAAGTTCACAGGCTGGGTATTTGTCGGCATAGTGGTCGATCAGCTAAACTGGAGCGTCGATAAGCTCCTGCTCGCATGGATGCACGGCTCGAACGAGGTAGCTACCTACAACGTAGCGTCACAGCTCAATATCTACTATATGTCTATGGCTACCACATTTTCGGGAATCCTCACCCCCAGAGTTCATCAGATGGTGGCAAATAAAGTCCCCGACAAGCAGATAAGCGATCTGTTTATCCGTGTCGGACGTTTTCAGTTTACCATCCTCACAATGATTCTGTTCGGATTCGTGGCGGTAGGCTATCCCTTCGTTCTTCTGTGGGCGGGTGAAGCCAACGCAAACGCATTTGTTATTGCGCTTTTGCTGTTCATACCGACTATTCTTCCGAGTATTCAGAATCTCGGCATCGAAATTCTGCGAGCAAAAAATATGCACAAATTCCGTTCGCTTGTATATGTGCTTGTCGCCGTGCTTAATATAGTGATAAGTATACCGCTGTGCGCCCTGTTCGGTGCCGTCGGTGTGGCGATAGGTACGGCTATCCCTGTTTTTATCGGCAACGGACTTATAATGAACTGGTATTACAATAAATATATCGGACTTGATATTCCGAGATTCTGGAGGAGGATTACAGCGCTTCTTCCATCGCTTGTCGTTCCTGCGATAGCGGCGATACTGATTGCCTGCCTTGCTCACGCTTCGGGCTATCTCGGAATACTGTTCTGGGGCGTTATCTACGTTGTGATATTTATAGTATCGGTATGGCTCATAGGACTTACTCCGAGAGAGAAGGAGATTGTAACTTCTCCGCTTAAACGCATAATATATAAGATATTATCAAAGTTACTCAGATTATAAACAAGAGGTTTTGTAAATGACAAAGTTAAAGACATTCTTCCGCAGGCTGTTTGCAGGCAGCTTTAAACGTATGTTCGGCTATATCGGAACGATCCATAAGGAAACGGGAAAGAACAGATTTATAATGTTCTTTGATATGATATGGTGCATTTTCCGCTATTCTGTCGGCTATATGGATTACCGTGTGTTCGGCTTTGCAAATATTAAAGGCAAAAACAGACGCACGTTTATGACAATGAACGATAATATAACCATCTCAAAGCGTTGCAATGACAGGACGTATTTTCATATATTCGATAACAAATCCGAATTCGATGAGGCGTTCAGAGAATACATCGGCAGAGATTTTCTGAATCTTGAAAAAGCAACGGCGGACGATCTGCGTGAATTCTGCAAGGGGCGTGAAACTGTATTTGCAAAGCCTGTAAATCAGTTCGGCGGCGAGGGCATAACCAAGGAAACAGTAACTCCCGACACCGATTATGAGGCGCTTTACAAGCGTCTTTGCGACAACAAGCAATATCTTGTCGAAGAAACGATAAAGCAGAATGAACAGATGGACAGGCTCAGCCCGTCGTCCATTAATACAATCCGTATGGTGACCCTTCTGCACGAAGGCAAGGTACATTTTATGTATGCTCTTGTCCGTATGAGCAACGGCACTAACTGTGTTGACAATATCTGCAGCGGCGGTATGTATGTTTCGATAGGCGCAGACGGCGTGATACACAAGAACGCCTACTGTGACGCTACCGGCGTATATTACGAGGAACACCCTTTTACACATACAAGGTTCAACGGCTTTGAAATCCCTATGTTTTTCGAAGCGGTCGAAATGTGCAAAAAGGCGGCTCTTGTAGTACCGCAGGTCGGCTACATAGGCTGGGACGTTGCGATAACTCCCACAAGACCTGTTCTGGTGGAAGGAAACACCCTGCCGAGCTACGATATGTGCCAGAACTACGGTCACATCGACAATAAGACAGGAGTCAAACCCAGATTTGTCGAAATACTCGGCGAGGAATATTTCAAGTAATTTTACGGCTGATATAAAACAGGCGGCGAACGTATTATGCGTTCACCGTTTTTTTGTTTACCTGTCCGCCGTGAAAACCATATCCTTCCTCTTGACAAAGGGTATTCTGTATGCTATAATTGCCTTTGTTCTAAATAGAACGATTGTTTGAAAAGGAGTTGACGATTTGTTTTTCCGGGATTACCACAGGACGATTACCTGCTATTATGAAAAGCTAACCGGTGCAGTCTGCGATAAGTACAATCTTACGCAAATGGAATATGATATATTGATGTTCCTGCACAATAATCCAAAGTATAATACCGCCGCCGAAATCGTTAAGATACGCAAATCCACCAAATCGCACGTTTCCACTTCGCTTAGAATGCTCGAAGAAAAGGGACTCATAGAGAAAAGACAAAGCGAGGATAATAAAAAGTACATTGCTATTATTCTTTTGGATAAAGCGAAAACTATAGTAAATGAAGGCACAGCTGTTCAGAAGCAGTTCGCAAGGGATATACTGGACGGACTTTCCGACGAGGAAATGGATAAGTGCAAGGCGGTATTTGAAAAAATTTACGAAAATGCGGAAAAACGTCTGAAACAATTTAAATGATCGGAGAAGACAGAAATGTTTAAAGTTAAAAAGAGGACGCTTTTATTGATAGCTGGTATCGTGTGGCTTATTGCCGGATTCAATGTCGCAAGGCTCGGAGTATTGTCTTACCTTGTTATCGAGCGGCAATGGTTTATGTATCTGCTGTCGGTAGTTGTATTTGTCGCTTTCGGAATGATGTTCCTTAAAATGAGCGGTAAGCATACAAAAAGAATACTCGGATATGAAGACCGCCGCCCGTTCTGGCATTTCTTCGACCTTAAAGCATATATAATTATGGCATGTATGATGGGCGGAGGAATAGGGCTTAGAGAAGCAGGAGTATTCCCCGATGTCTTTGTGGGATTTTTCTATACCGGACTTGGCTGTGCGCTGGCATCGGCAGGAATATCTTTTATTGTAAATTTCATAAGATACGATAAACTTGTCTGAAAATTTATACGGCAGGGAAGAATGCCTCAGCCGGTAACAAGCAGTATGCGAATATGACAAATCAGCCCGTGCATCCTGCCGAGCTTGATTATTATTGATTGAAAATTTTACAGTGCCTTGTCGCATTCCTGTAAGGATGATTTAAGCAGGCTAAAATTACTTGCCCGTAACATTCCGAATATAATAAGAACCCCCTTGTCGCTTGACAAGGGGGTTCGTTGCTATTTGATTTAACCGAAGATATTCAGAAGAACACCTGCGGCAACGGCAGAACCGATAACACCAGCAACGTTCGGTCCCATAGCGTGCATGAGAAGGAAGTTTGAGGGGTTTTCCTTAGCACCGACCGTCTGTGAAACACGGGCAGCCATAGGAACAGCGGATACACCTGCTGAACCGATAAGGGGGTTTATCTTGCCGCCTGAGAGCTTGTTCATGAGCTTTGCAAGTAACAGACCGCCTGCTGTACCGAAGCAGAATGCGATAAGTCCGAGTGCAACTATAATAAGCGTCTTTACTGTCAGGAAGTTTTCGGCTGTTGCTGTAGCACCTACAACAGTACCGAGCATTATAGTGATAATGTTCATCAGTTCGTTTGATGCTGTCTTTACAAGTCTGTCAACAACACCGCTCTCTCTGAAGAGGTTACCGAGCATCAGCATACCAACAAGGGGAGTAGCGTCGGGAACGATGAAAGCAACGATAAGCGTAACTGCTACAGGGAATATGATCTTTTCTCTCTTTGTAACGGGACGTAAGCTCTCCATTACAATGGCACGTTCCTTCTTTGTTGTGAGCAGCTTCATTATAGGAGGCTGGATTACGGGAACGAGCGCCATATATGAGTATGCGGCAACCGCTATCGAGCCGAGTAGCTGTGGAGCCAGCTTTGAAGTAAGGAATATCGCCGTAGGTCCGTCCGCACCGCCTATGATACCTATTGAAGCGGCTTCTTTAAATGAGAAGTCGACACCTTCAATACCCGTAAGGCTGAATGCGCAGGCACCGAGGAAGGTTACGAAGATACCAAGCTGTGCTGCTGCACCGAGCAGTAAGCTCTTGGGGTATGCTATCAGAGGACCGAAGTCTGTCATACAGCCGATACCTAAGAATATCAGCGGAGGGAATATCTGAAGTTTAACACCGAGATACAGTATATCGAGCAGACCGCCGTTATGAAGCACCTCGCCGTAGTTGACACCGTTTTCGGCAAAGTTCGCCGCTATCGCAGGGTCAGGGCTGATACCGAACATTTCCGGGTGGAACATATTCGCACCGGGAATATTGGTAAGCATCATACCAAAGGCGATAGGCAGTAACAGCAGAGGTTCAAACTTTCTTACTATCGCAAGATACATAAGTAAGAATGAAACGGCTATCATAAATCCCTGCTGTGGGGTTATGTTACAGAAGCCCGATTTTTGTGCAAGCGCAACAAGGGCATTCCAGAAAACGTCTAAAATTTCCATCTTGCTCTCCTTTTATTTGATCTGAGCTTTAAAACGAACGGGTATTCTCGTTTACACCCGCATTGCCCCAGCTTGAACGAGGCTGTTTCTCGGCACGTTTGATTCTCTTGATTGCATAGGTCTTTCCGTCACCTGCCGTATAAGCGGCGATTGCGGCTGAAATAACAGCAATAACCTCATCATCGTTCTCGTCCTCGTCGATAAGCTCAACAGGAGCGGGAGTCGGTGCAGGCTGAGCGACTGTATGGTCAGGCTTAGCATCCTTTTTCTTCTTGTTTCCCAGATTGCAGAAGAAGGAAATGATGTAAAGCAGTCCTATAAGCAGTCCTAAGATCAGGAAAACAACAACCATACCGGTAATTACCGTTGCCCACATACCGCTTATGTTTTCAGCGGCTGTCTTTTCGGTGATTATCGCCATAGTACGCAGTAAATTGTCCGTCATGCATAATTCTCCATTCTTAATTGTTCTCGCAATGCAGTGCCGTTTTTTGAGCATAACGGCATAGCATAAAACTAATATAATTATACCTTATTTCAGATTTAAATTCAACGCTTTTCTTTGTAGATTTTTTAACAAATTTTCTTGATGAATTATGTGTATTTTTAGCGTAATTTTAGATAATATCACAAAAACGCAGTTGAAAGCCGTGTATCGTACTGTTAATGATGTATGAAGCGTTGCCGGAAAATCAAAAGGTGCCGCAAAAACGGCACCTTAGTCTGTAGATAAACTGATTATTATCAAAGTCCACACCGTTAAACATATCGCCAACACTGCTTAAAACAGTTTCCGTATCGACAAGGCATTAATATTTTCGTGAGAGTATCGGTGCAACTGCACCGACATTGACCCTTCAAAAAAACGCCTCTAACCTAAGATATATGTACTAACTTGCGGACGTGTAGCGTTAAGCGTCCCTGTATTGACAGGATATACAATGTTCGGGTGGATATTCAAGTTTAGCCAACACCCCGACGGGGTGGGGGTGTGAGTAAGGAAAGAGGGAGCCACGAGGGAGAGAACCTAAGAGATAGGGAGAGGGGCTGTCAAGTCCCTTACCCTAGTCTCTTTGGTTCTTTCCCTCGTTAATATTGACAGGTGTATTAATTCGAATAGCGAACCCGAGAAGTGCTGTCTGACAAAAAGAACTATCGGTAGCTTGCTATCATAGACAAATACTAAAAGTTATAACAGAAGTACATCAAATACAAGACTTTTTATACCAACCGAGGTGCCGCAAAAACGGCACCTCAATTCTTAATATTTATCGTTTGCGTCCTCTGTAAACTCATTTTCCGAATTTACAGCCGTGTCAAAATGCGAGATTCCTATAGCTTTCGTTTTCTTTTGTGCAGGAGCCTCCGTTTTGAAGTCGGCAGATATGGCTTTTATTGCCGATTCGCTGTTTTTCTTCTTGTTTTCGGCTGTGCTTTCGGTTTTCTTTATCTGCGTATTCGCAACAGGCTTGCTTTCGTTTTTCTTTATCTGCGTACTTGCAACAGGCTTGCTTTCGTTTTTCTTTATCTGCGTATTTGCAACAGGCTTGCTTTCAGGCGTCTTTTTATCTGTGATTATATCCGCAGGCTTGCTTGCGACAGCAGGCTTCTCGGCTTTTATTTCTTTAGCCTCCGCAGTGGTTTTCTTTATTTCCTGCTTGCTTTTTACCGTTTTTTCCTTGTCACGCTTTGGCTCGGACGGCTTTTTAGCTTCTGGGCTATCTGCTTTTTCCGGTTTCGCCAAAGCTGTTTTCTCGCTTTCGGCAGCCTTGCCTGCGGCTTTCACAGGTTCTTCCGCAATCGCCTTTTGGCTTAATTTGAATTTGTTTACCATACCGTCAAGGATAGTCGCCTGTGAAGATAATTCTTCTGCTGATGCGGCACATTCTTCGCTTGTAGCGGAGTTTGTCTGTACAACGGAGGAAATCTGATCGACACCTGCTGTTATCTGAGATATAGCTGTCGCCTGTTCTTCACAGGCTGTTGAAATATCCTCAATCAGATCAGCCGTCTGCGTGGTGGTTTCAACGATAAGAGCGAGCGTTTGCGCCGTATCGTTTGCGATTGCTGTACCGTCCTCTACCGCCTTGATAGAATCCCCGATAAGCGTTGTGGTATCGCTTGCCGCCTGTGCAACCTTGCCCGCAAGATTTCTTACCTCGTCCGCAACTACGGCAAAGCCCTTGCCGGCTTCTCCCGCTCTTGCCGCTTCAACGGCGGCATTAAGTGCAAGAATATTCGTCTGGAACGAAATATCGTCGATGGCTCTTATGATATTTGCTATCTGCTTTGAAGTATCGTCTATCTTGTGCATAGCCTCAAGCAGAATATTCATCTTCTCATTTCCCGAATCAACCAGCTTTGCGGCTTGTTCGGAATTCTTGGCTGCGTCGCCGGCTCTTGCGGCATTGCGGTTTACCTTTTCGGATACTTCCGCAAGCGAAGCGGAAAGTTCTTCCACAGAAGCCGCCTGCCTTGTAGCACCCTCCGAAAGATTTGCGGCGGCAGATGATACCTGCTCCGCACCGTTCGATACCTGAACGCCTGCTGTGCTGATACCGCTCATCGTCTTGTTGAGTGAGAGCATTATTCTTTCGTATGAAGCTCTCAGCTTTGCAAAATCACCAATATAAACATCGGCGGGAGAATATGTAAGATCGCCGTTTCCGAGTGCGGCGAGCATATTGTCAAGGTCTGTGATAATTGCGTTTATCTGTGTTGTTATCTGATTCGTGCTTTCGCTGAGCTGACTTATTTCATTGTCGATATTTTTGCCGAAGTCGAGCGGCTCGGCATGAAGATCTCCCTGTGAAAGCGTCACTATCCTGTCAGAGCAGAGCTTTACGGGCTTGATTACCTTCTTGACTATCGTGAGGATTACCAGAACCGATACGACAAAGCAGATAACGGCTACCGCAGTTCCTATATACAGCGACATCTTTAAGCTGTCTGTGTATTCAGACGGGGTAGCGACAACAAGACAGCTCCATCCTTCCGTATTCGCAATAGGAGCATAGGTTACATATTTATCCACGCCGTCAAGCGTAACCTCCGCAAAGCCTTTTTCGCCTTTTATGGCATTGCTTATGCAGTCCGCTATGCCCTGATATGAGCTGTCCGCCTGAGCAAGCGTCTTGTAGTTTATACGCTCTGTCAGCTTGGTTTCATCGGGATACGCAATTATCGTACCCGTCTGGTCTATCGCCATGGTATAGCCTGTTTCGCCTATTTTCGTCTGACCTATCACGGCTGAGAATGTGTTCATATCAACACACGCCATAAGTACGCTTCTGAGCGTTGTATTGTCACTGTCGAACATAGGTATCGCAACGTCCATAAGAACGTGCTTCAGATCCTTTGCGGCATAAGGCTCTCCCTGTGCTGTTTTTTTGGTTTCCACAGCTTTTTTGAAGCTCTCGTTTTCCGAGTAATCAAGCGTTTCGGAATAGAAACACTTGCCGTCTGTATTCACGATCTTTATATCGGTCAGCATAGGGTTCTTTGAAAGTATCGAGAGGCACTTAGTGGAAAGAGCACCCGTATCCGTCAGATCGTCAAATCCCGAATCATACGCAATCTGCTGCAGCTCTGCAGTGATGGAGCTAAGCTGATTGGAAACAGTATTCGAAGACATATCCGCAACCTCGGTCAGCTGATTTTTCAGCGACTCTTGTAAAAAGTTGTAGTTTATGCCTATATTCACACCGCCGACGATAAGGAGCGAGCCGCCTACCGCAAGACACATCCATTTGAATATCCTGCCTGTGAGCGATTTACGCTTTTTCTGCACCTGCTTTGCACCGTCGGAGATTTTGTCAAATTCTTTTGATATATCCTTTTTAGCTGACATTAGCCTGTCCTCCCGGATTTGTTATGTTGTATGTTATTACTAAATCATACCACATTATAAGAGTAAAGTCAAATAACTGAAGCATTTTCCACGGCAGTTTTCACAACTGCAATAAAAATCATACCGTGAAATTGTTTATTCTGCACATATTTATCGTTGCTCAGCTTGCCGCTGTTATTTTGTATGCCTGTTTATGTACTTGCTGTGCAGTTTTGAGTACATTATCTTCTGACCCGTGTAAAGTCCGTAGTAGCCCGATAAAATGTAGCTTACCGAGCAGGCGGCGGCAAAGAATATTATGCCCTCTCCGCCGAAAAGCTCAATGCTGAGTAAAAGCGAGGTTACAGGGCAGTTTACCACGCCGCAGAACAGCGAAACAAGTCCGAGTGCGGCAGTGAACTGAGGCGGCAGACCGACCAGTGTTCCGAACAGATTTCCGAATGTAGCGCCTATGAAAAATGACGGAACTATCTCTCCGCCCTTGTAGCCGCCTGCAATGGTTATCACGGTGAATAACAGCTTCAGAGCGAATGCTTCGGGGCGTGTAGTGCCGGACATAGCGTCAGCAATGATATTCATTCCCGCACCGTTATAATCCGTTCCGAATACAGCGGTAAGTATTACGATTACACAGCCGCATACGAAAATTCTGATATAGTTGTTCTTGATTTTTGCCGATAACAGCTTTGACAGCTTATGGAGCGAATAGCAGAAGACAATGCTGAGCAATGCCGTGCCTACGCCGAGTATCATCGCAAACGCTATGTTCGTAACGGAAATATCCGGTATCACTACTTTATATGTCACCGGCACTATTCCGAACAGGTGCGATATTCCAAGCGCAACCGCCGCAGAGAAAAAGCACGGCACAATAGCCGAGTAGTAAAACACTCCTACGCTGATAACCTCCATAGCGAAGAATGTTGCAGTGACAGGAGTACCGAACAGTGCCGAAAAAAGTCCGCTCATTCCGCACATTACCAGAAGATTGCCGTTGCGTTCATCCATCTTGAGAATTCTCGCTATTTCCGCCGACAGCCCTCCGCCTATCTGGAGTGCCGCACCTTCACGTCCTGCCGAACCTCCGAACAGATGAGTGATAAAGGCGGATATAAAAATAAGAGGAGCCATTCTGACCGGTATTTTTCCCTCGGTTCTGATTGAGGTGATTATTATATTGGTGCCTGGGTCGTTTTTCAGACCGCAGATACTGTAGAGGAAAACTATTACAAGACCTGCGACGGGCAGAAAGTATACCATAAATGAATGCCCTGTGCGGAATTCTGTCGCAAACTCCATGCAAAGATGGAACAGCGAGCCGATAACGCCACAGCAAATGCCCGTTATCCCCGACAGCAAAAGCCACTTGAAAAATGTTTTAAGCGTTATGTAGAGCCTTTCACTGCGGATACGCAGATGATTAAGCAGTTTGTTCATAATTATATCTGACCCTCTCTGACGGAAACTTCTGCAGATGACAACGTGTGCATATTCCCGTTTTCATCTCTTACTATCAATCTTGCATTTTTATCAATGTCAACGGCGACAGCATAATATTCCGCATTTGACGATATGACCTTTATCCGCTTTCCAAGCACGACCGAGTAGCTTTTGTACTCTTCCGTCAGCTTATCTATGGACATATGTTCGCATATATCGAAGAAGTTGTTCAGTATTTCGGCGGCAAGAGCGCATTTCAGCTCGTTTCCTGCCGCTTCTTCGGAATAAAGGCTTGAGGCAATATCGGAAATTTCGGACGGGAAACCGCCTTTCGGACGGCTGATATTGATACCGAGTCCCATTACGGCATATTGCAGGCTTCCGCTTTCAAAGTCGGTGACCGCTTCAGTGAGGATACCGCAGATTTTTTTGCCGTTCAGCATTATATCGTTTATCCACTTGATACCGGCTTTTATTCCGCATACCTTTTCGATGGCTCTTACAACCGATACAGCCGCACCTGCGGTAATGAAGAACGCTTTGTCGGCTTTGAAATCGGGGCGGAGAAGCACAGACATATAAATGCCTGTGTCGGCAGGCGAGTAGAAGCTCTTTCCGTGTCTGCCTCTGCCTTCGGTCTGCTCGTTTGCGATAAGAACGGTTTTGCTTGGTGCGCCGTTTTCGGCGGATATGCGGAGCAGGGTATTTGTGGATGTGACAGTATCCTTTATCGTAATATCGGCGTCGGCGGCAGATTTTTTCAGCAGTTGCCTTATGCGCAAAATACCGTAGCGTGTGAAATCGTCCGTTTCGCCGCCCGAAAGCAGATAGCCCTTGTTTTGCGCCGCATCAATTATAAACCCGTCTGCCCTTAAAGAGTTGATGGCTTTCCAGACAGCGTTACGGCTGACGTAAAGCTGCTTTGATATTTCTTCGCCGGAAACGAATTTCCCTTTACTGCTCATAAGTATAAGCAGGACTTGTTCTTTCAATTTCATAATAATTTTTTACCTTTCGATGTCACCCTGCGGATTTTAAGGTTGACAATACGGATGTTCAAAACCGCAGAATATATCTGCGGTCAGAGGTATCAATTACAGCTTTTCGAGCATATCGGTTGTTTCGTCAAGCCAATTTCCGTCATAAAGCTCGATAAGACCCTTATCGCAGGCGGCGGCTAATTTCGGGTTGATAGGCATTCTTGCTATATTCTTTATGCCGTATTTTGCGGCAACTTCGTCTATATGACTTTCACCGAATATGCTGTGACGTGACTTGCAGTCGGGACATTCGAAATATGACATATTTTCAACTATACCGAGTACGGAAACGTCCATCATTTCAGCCATTTTAACAGCCTTGCCGACAATCATCGAAACCAGCTCCTGAGGAGAGGTTACAACAATAATTCCGTCAACGGGAAGTGACTGGAACACGGTAAGCGGTACATCGCCCGTTCCGGGAGGCATATCAACAAACATATAATCAACATCGTTCCAGATTACGTCTGTCCAGAACTGCTTTACGGTATTTGCGATAACAGGACCTCTCCATACAACAGGGTCGGTTTCATCGGGCAGAAGCAGGTTAACAGACATGACCTCAATGCCGGTCTTTGTCATAACGGGGTAGATGCCGTTGTTGTCGCCGGTAGCTTTTCCGTGAAGACCGAACGCCTTCGGGATAGACGGACCTGTTATATCCTGTCTCTTATACACATCTGACGCTGCCGACGATCGCATAAGTG
>ENA-OYWJ01000920-OYWJ01000920.1-human-gut-metagenome-genome-assembly--contig:-NODE-920-length-12028-cov-4.130961_pt1 | contig 12028 bp, 9 predicted proteins | sample MGYA00244169_ERZ653395 | MGnify/ENA primary metagenome ERZ653395 (study PRJEB26926, sample SAMN06165120) | human gut metagenome | biome: ENVO:00009003; feature: ENVO:2100002; material: ENVO:00002003...
ACTTATGCGATCGTCGGCAGCGTCAGATGTGTATAAGAGACAGGCAAAGATGCTAAAGCAAAGGTGCTAAAGCACCTGAGAGTTTGCAGAGTACAGAAAGGTATAGGGATTAGTATGGATAAAAAGAAAACGGGCAATCTGATCCGGGAAGCCAGACAGCGCAAAAATTATACCCAGAGTGAACTGGGAAGGATGTTAGGGGTGACCAACAAAGCGGTATCCCGGTGGGAGAATGGAGAAAGTTTTCCGGATATCGGCGTATTAGAGTCCCTGTCCCATCTGTTGGAACTGCCGATTCAGGACATCGTGACCGGAGAGCGGGCGGGAGACCGGGAGGAGGCTGTGACGGAAGTCGTGAGACTGGCAAAGCTCCAGGAGCAGCGGAAACGTGAAAAGAGGCTCCTGTATCTGATCGTGCTGGGGCTTTTGATCTATAACTGTGTCATCGGGATCTGTTTATTTTCCGGAAGAGGGTTGTTTGGGGGAAGAGATATTGCCTGCCAGGTGGCCGGGATCTCCATGGCGGGGACGCTGACGATGCTGGGGCTTGTATACCGGTATTTCGGAAAGGAAGAGGATGTGAAAATGATTCCCTCCAGTCAATTAAGCAGAGGACTTGGAATAGCATCCCTTGCGATGCTATTGTGGAGTGTTGGAATCATGTATTTAAGCTTCGGAATGGTCCGGGCAGGAAGTGTTCCCCTTGGTATGGAACTCAGCTCCCTGGGACCGTTTTTGAACAATCAGCTTTGTGCGGGCTATGCCCTGAATGTAATATTTCTGGCAGTGGAAATGTACCGTCTGCTCATGGAGCGGACGGTACTGCATCCGGGATGTGTGATCTCACCGGCGGTCATCTATCTGGATTTCTTTTACATAGACATTCTGGGCCGGATGGATACCCTGGACAGCGTCTGGAAGGCACTGGACAGAGGGACGGTACTCATATTGCTGGAGGCAGTGTCGGGAATTGTATTTCTGTTTATACAGTCCCACCGTTCTCGTTCTCACGCATCCGATAGCCCACACCAATCTCAGTGAAGACATACTGGGGCTGCGCGGGATTCTGTTCCAGCTTTCTGCGGATGTTCGCCATGTTGACACGGAGGATCTGATTATTATTGTCCATATAGGGACCCCAGATGGCATTCATGATATAGCTGTAGGTCAGGACTCTGCCGGAATTTTCCGCTAAAAGTGTAAGCAGCTGGTATTCGATCTGGGTCAGATGTATCTCTTCGCCCCGCAGGCGGATCAGTCGTTTTTCGAAATCAATCTCCAGATCCAGTGCCTTATACACATGGCCGGGAGCCTGGGCGTGGCTGTGCCGCAGAGAAGTGCGGATCCTTGCCATGAGCTCGCCGGTGCCGAAGGGTTTTGTGATATAATCGTCCGCACCCAGATCCAGAGCGGAGACCTTTTCCTGCTCCTTGGTGCGGGCAGATATGATGATCACGGGAACATCGCTCCAGGAGCGCAGCTTTTGCAACACATCCAATCCGTCCATGTCCGGCAGCCCTAAGTCTAGCAGGATCACGTTGGGGCAGAAAGAAGTGCTGAGACTAAGTCCCTCTCTGCCGTTTAAGGCATGCATGATCTTGTAGCCTTCCCGGTCCATGGTAGCGGTGATGAAATTACTGATACTTCTATCGTCTTCGATTAAGAGAACTTTGATCTTATTCATATCTGAGATCCATATCCTTTCCGGTATTTTCAACAGTTCTATCGTATGTGGCTGAGAGTACACTTATTTTTCCGAAGCGAGAGCTTCCGCCTTGGGAAGTGTGAAACAGAATTCCGCGCCATCCGCATGATTCCTGCCACTCAGCGTTCCGTGATGGGCGGTGATGATGGTCTTGCAGATGGACAGACCGATACCCATGCCTTTGCGGGAATCCGAGCTCCGGGAATTGTTGTAGGTACCCGTCTCGAACAGATTCTGTAATTTTTCTTCCGACAGTCCTTTTCCGTAGTCTCTCACAATAAAAGAGACATGCTCCGGATGATCCTCCACGATGAAATCAATGGGCAGGATACTTCCGGAATGAACGATGGCATTTTCCAGCAGATTGATGGTGACCTGCTCGATCAGCACCGCATCCATGGGTATCATCAGAAATTCCTCGGGGATCCTGACCCGGATGGCGGCATCGGGATAGCGTTTTTTCAGCTTCTCCAAAGCTTCTCCCACCACTTCCTCCACCGGCTCCTCTGTGGTATTGATGCTTAAGCTGTCTCCCTGGATACGGGTGACGGACAGCAGATTTTCCACCATATTCAACAGCCAGTTGGAATCCTCATAGATATTGGTCATGATCGTACGCTGCTCGGTGGAGCTTAGATCGTTCTGACTTTCCAGAAACAGGGAGCTGTTGCCGATGATGCCGGTGAGCGGCGTGCGCAGATCGTGGGAGATGGCGCGCAGAAGATTCGCACGCATCTTTTCCATTTCGGCTTCTGCCAGCCGCTTTTCCCGCTCTGCGATCATCTCGGACTGGATGGTCATATGAGAGGTCATGGTACACAGGATCAGAGTGATCCCACTCATCAGCAGGAAGGTGATAGGGTAGCCGGTCAGAGTGAAATTAAGCTTATAATACGGATAGGTAAACAGATAATTGATCGCTATTACGGAAAAAAGGGTGCAGGCAATGCCGTAGCCGTAGCCCACCGTCCATCTGGCGATGATCACCAGTGCCAGAATGTAGAACAGTGCTACATTGGCATGGTTGTCCGGGACAATATGCTGATATAAAAAAGAGGCAAGTGTAGCGCACAGCATGCAGGCAGCACAGATCAGGATACTGATGGCGTGCCTGGTAAAGGGCGGTTTTAAGCGGAAGCTTTTCCGCGGTGATTTTTTATCGGAAAATGATCGGAACACGGTGTGATCCTCCATGAAATATTGTTAGTTATTTTGTAAATTTATTATAACTATAGTACCATTACTTTGCAATGCAAGGTGTAAAGAAGTAGTTAAGGATATATGAAAACCGGAATATTTTCCCCTAAAGCTGTGGCAAAAGGCAGGCAGGTAGCCTCCGGAAAAGCTAAGACACAAAAAATAGGAACATATACTTTCGTTAGGTTGACATCAGGAAAAACATTAGATTAAAATGTAGTATGGCGGCGGTCCTGAAAGGGCGGACCGTCTATGTGGACAGGAGAGGAGTAGGTTATGTTTCTGACAGGATTGGCACTATTGCCGGCCATCGCACTGGTGGTATGGATCTACAGACAGGATAAGGTGGAGAAGGAGCCGAGGGGATTATTGTGGAAAATATTCCTGTTCGGCGTGTTGTCCGTGATCCCGGCCATGATACTGGAAATCATTCTGGATGAAGTATTTCTGGTATTTGTGGATGCAGATACGCTGTGCTACGTGATCCTGGATAATTTTATCGGGGTGGCACTGATCGAGGAACTTTGCAAGATGAAGGCGGCCAAATGGGCGGCATGGAAGCATCCAGCATTCAATTATAAATTCGATGCCATCGTGTACTGCGTGACTTCGGCATTGGGATTTGCAGCCATTGAAAATGTTCTGTATTGTCTGGGCGGTGACTTTGGGACGGCAGTGACCAGAGCCCTGTTGTCCGTGCCTTCCCATGCCATCGATGGCGTGATCATGGGATATTTCTTCGGTGTGGCGAAGGAGGCAGAACTTGCAGGCGATAAAAAACGCAGGAAACGCTACCTGAAGCTCAGCGTGTTCATGCCGATGATCGAACACGGTATCTATGATTCCGCATTGTCTCTGGATGCGGACTGGATCTTCGTTTTCTTTTTCCTGTTTGTGATCGTGGTGGATGTCTGGGCCTATAAATTTGTGAAAAAGCAGTCTGGGCAGGACCGGGAGCTATCTGCATAAAGATTGCGTTAAGAACCCGTGAAAATTTTATAAATTCACGAAAAACGGTAGGATCGGGTCTTTGCTTCATGTTAAGATAAAGAAAACCTAAAGAAAGGAAAGACCAATATTGAAGTTATTGAATCCAAAGATCCGGCAAAAATTTGCAGAATCCTTGAAGGCGGTCCTGCCGGTAGTAGGGATCGTGATCGTATTAAGCTTTGCCATAGCTCCAATTACCTCCAGTATCCTGCTGTGCTTTCTGGTGGGAGCGGTGATGGTCATGGCCGGTATGATGTTTTTCACCCTGGGTGCGGAGATGTCCATGACCCCCATGGGAGAAAAAGTGGGTGCCAGAATGACCCAGAGTAAAAATATTCTGCTGATCGTAGTGTTATCTTTTCTGTTGGGAGTGGTGATCACCATTTCCGAGCCTGACTTGCAGGTGCTGGCGACACAGGTGCCTTCGGTTCCAAACATGACGCTGATCCTGGCAGTGGCAGTGGGCGTGGGAATCTTCCTGGTCATTGCCCTTCTGCGTATGCTGATCGGTGTGGCACTGCCGCCGTTGTTAACTTTTTTCTACATAGCAGTGTTCGTTCTTGCATTTCTCGTACCGGAGAACTTTCGGGCAGTGGCGTTTGATTCCGGAGGCGTGACCACGGGACCCATGACCGTTCCTTTTATCATGGCACTTGGTGTCGGTATTGCGTCCATCCGTAATGACCATCATGCGGCAGACGACAGCTTCGGTCTGGTAGCACTGTGCTCCATCGGCCCGATCCTGGCGGTCATGGTGTTGGGGCTGATCTATAAGCCGACCAATGCGGATTACCAGCCGGTGGCAATCCCGGAGATCGCTGATTCCGTGGAACTGGCGCAGCTTTTTGCCCATGGGATTCCGGATTATATGAAAGAGATCGCACTCTCATTACTTCCTATTGTATTGTTTTTCGGTCTGTTCCAGATATTTGCCCTGCGGCTGTCGGGGAAGACACTGGCGAAGATCCTGATCGGCCTGGTGTATACTTATATCGGTCTGGTACTGTTCCTGACCGGCGCAAATGTGGGCTTTATGCCTGCCGGTAATTACCTTGGTCAGGTCATGGCAGCCAGATCCTACAGGTGGGTACTGGTGCCGGTGGGAGTACTGATCGGTTACTTTATCGTAAAAGCGGAGCCCGCGGTCTATGTACTGAATCATCAGGTAGAGGAGCTGACGGACGGCGCTATCTCTGCCAGATCCATGGGGATTTCTCTGTCCGTGGGCGTATCCTTATCCGTAGCACTGGCGATGATCCGCGTGCTGACGGGGATCCCGATTCTATGGTTTTTGATCCCGGGCTACGGTGTGGCGATCGGACTATCCTTTTTTGTACCGAAGATATTCACAGCGATCGCCTTCGACTCCGGCGGTGTGGCGAGCGGTCCCATGACAGCTACCTTTTTACTGCCGTTAGCACAGGGTGCCTGTGTGGCGGTGGGCGGCAATTTAGTCGCAGATGCTTTCGGTGTGGTAGCAATGGTAGCCATGACACCGCTGATCACGATCCAGATATTGGGAATGGTATATCAGTTAAAGCAGCAGAAGAGCGGTGCAGGCGTATTTGCCGGTGCGGCGGATGCATTTGGTGCTTTGGATGAGAATGCCATCATTGAACTGTAGGAGGTGTGCCCATGAGTGAATTATATATGATGGTCACCATCACCAATCGTCAGCTGACGAGGAAATTCGTGGAATGCTATAAAGAAAAAGGCGCACAGGTCGGCAGTGTTACCGTCGGCATGGGAACCGCGGCGAATGAGATCTTAGATTATTTTGGACTGGACGGCATGGAGAAGAGCGTATTGTTTCATCTCGTCACAGATGCTGCCTGGCGGCAGATCAAGGCTGCTCTGCGTAAGAAAATGCAGATCGATCTCCCGGGAATGGGAATCGCATTTATCATTCCCGTGAGCAGTGTCGGCGGCAAGAAAGCATTGAATTACCTGACCTGCGGGCAGGAATTCGTAAAAGGAGAGGAGTCCACATTGAAAGAGACGAAGAATGAGCTTCTGGTAGTGATAGCCAATCATGGATATACGGAGCTGGTCATGGATGCAGCGAGAGAAGTACATGCGGCGGGCGGCACAGTCATCCATGCCAAGGGCACCGGAACAGAGAATGCACAGCAGTTTCTGGGCGTGACACTGGTGCCGGAAAAAGAAATGTTGTTCATTGTGGTAAAAAGTGAGCAGAAAAATTCCATCATGCGTGCTATAATGGAAAAAGCAGGACTGGAGAGTAAAGCACAAAGCATAGTATTCTCCCTTCCTGTGACAGATACTGCAGGCATGCGCCTGATGGAGGAGATGGGAGAGACATGACAAACGGCTTATCCGGACCCAGGAAGCAGTTCCTGGACGTGCTCCGGGTACTGGCAACCTGTGCAGTGGTGCTGATGCATGTACTGACAGGTGCGACAGATGTGACAGATGCGTCGATAGTGCCGGAATACCGGTCATTATTGCTGTCAGTTATGGATCTGGTGACCTGGTGTGTTCCTATATTTTTATTGATCTCGGGATATTTGTTCCTGAATCCGGAACGTACATTGACTTATCCGGTCATGATTAAAAAATATTGCAGGAGGATTGCACTGGCGATCCTCCTATTCGGCGTTCCGTATGCAGCTTCCGAGCTGGTAGTGGCGGAGCGGACCTTCCGGATCAGGATGATCCCGGAGGCACTGAAGATGACTCTGATGGGACATACCTGGTCCCATATGTGGTATCTGTATCTGATCTTGTTTTTATATCTGATCACGCCGCTTCTGAAAAAAGTGCTACGTGTGCTACCGGTGTGGGCTGTTGTAGCAATGATGGCAGTGATCTTCTTGGGAAGCAGTGTGGCACCGTTTCTGAATAAGGTACTGGACGTCAACAGTATTCCGGTATTGCCGGATGGCGGTGTGTATTTCCTGTATTATCTGTGTGGATATTTCTTCGCGGTGAGAGAAGTAGGTGTGGACAAGGGAAGGAACGTATGGCTGACAGCTGCAGTAGCGGTTCTGGTTCTGGGAATGATCCTGAGCAGAACACTTGTGGGATTCTCCATTCAGATGGCATACAATTATCCGTTTACAGTACTGCTTGCAGTGCTTCTGTTCGCTGCAGGATGGAATGGGGGAGGAGATGGCGCGGCTTTGGCTGCCCGGGAGAAGGACAGAATACACCGGATCCCCTGGCAGGAGGCGGGAGCCTTGAGCTTCGCCGTATACCTGGTACATCCGGTGTATGTGAACCTGTTGTATAAATTCGTGAAGATCACACCCTTTACGGTGTTGGAACAATGCGGTGTGCAGTCTGTAGCCGCGGGACAAGCGGTATTGATTTTGCTGCTGGCTGCATTCTGCCTGGTAGTGCTGGCACTGGCAACGGCAACCGCATGGGTGCTGCGCAAGATCCCGGTGTTAAGAAAATATGTGCTATAGAAGAAAGGAGCCTCACGAGGGGGCTCCTTTTTGCGATTGCTTGTTATGCGTATAATTTAGTCACGCTGCCAGCGCCCGGAAGCGCCGCAAGGCAGTACCAGCCCACTCTCGGTGACAGGGAGGCCGATCTCTTCGGCTTCCACATGACCGCCGAACTTTTTCGTCAGGGTGGAATTCATCATATAGGACAGCACGGCGGGCTGCAATCCTGTAGTGTACGAATTGATCAGGAAGAACAGCGCATCATCGGATAAAAGCTGTGCGGTCAGTCCTACGAAATCCCAGATATTATCTTCTATTTTCCAGATCTCGCCCTTAGGACCTCTGCCGTAGGAAGGGGGATCCATGATGATGCCGTCGTATTTGTTGCCACGGCGGATCTCACGCTCTACGAACTTCATGCAGTCGTCCACCAGCCAGCGGATAGGAGCATCGGCAAGCCCGCTGGCAGCAGCGTTCTCCTTCGCCCAGCCGACCATACCCTTGGACGCATCCACATGGGTCACAGCAGCTCCCGCAGCCGCAGCGGATACAGTAGCACCGCCGGTGTAAGCGAAGAGGTTCAGTACTTTCACGGGGTGGCCTGCCTCATGGATCAGACCGGAGAACCAGTCCCAGTTCACCGCCTGCTCCGGGAACAGACCGGTATGCTTGAAGCTGAAGGGCTTCAGATGGAAGGTCAGAGGATCAGCCTTACCGGAGGCTTCCTTCTGAAAAGGCAGGGTGTAATGAATCGCCCATTCATCCGGCAGATGGAAGAACTCCCATTCTCCGCCGCCCTTGGCACTTCTGTGGTAATGACCGTTTTTCTGCTTCCAACCCTTATGATCGTGGGGTGTCTTCCAGATGACCTGGGGATCCGGACGGACGAGAATATAATCTCCCCAACGCTCTAACTTTTCTCCGCTGGACGTATCCAGCACTTCATAATCTTTCCAATGATCTGCAATCCACATATAGAAACCTTTCTGTGTGTATACTTTGTAACTGATTTTTATAGGACATAATAATAGAATATAATACCGGAAAGACTTTTTCAAGGAATACTTGCTATTGAACCGCATTGAGCCATTTAAAGTCCTCTTCGGTCGATTCATGACATATTTGGGTCGATTCATGCAGCCCCTGGTTCCGCTGAGAGAAAGTGTGGTACGTTATCTTTAAGATAATGGGTATCACTATGCCCATCGGAAAGAGGTAAAACGCTATGAAAAAACGAGTATTGAGCATGTTACTGGCATTTATTCTCTGCTTCTCAACACTGCCCATGACAGCATTCGCACAGGAGGCTGATGCGGTGGCAGAACAGGAAGAACAGCAGGAAACAGACTCTGCGGCAGAGCAAGAGGAAGCAGAAGCAGCTGCGGCACCGGGGGAAGAGACTCCGGCTGATAAGAGCACCACTGCGGCAACTCCCGGTACGGAAGATTCCACTGCGGGCGAAGCCCCCGATACTGTGGAACCCTCAGTGGAAAGTGTCAGCGATAGTGATGCCGGCACGCAGGATACCTCGGCAGACGATGAGAAGAAGGCAGCAGTGCAGAAGGTACAGGCACTCATCGATGCTCTGCCGGACGAAGTGACGGTGGAAAATGCAGAAAGTGTCGGTGCGCAGCTGGAAGCCATCGACGAGGCTATGGAGTCACTGACCAAGGAGCAGATCGCAGAACTGGATATGACACGACTTCATGCTATTTCTGAAGCGTTGAATACACCGATGACGGTGGCGGAAGGTCAGCATGTTGACCATCCCATCTGCGGCGCGACATGCACAGATAAGTATAAGCATAGCATTGTGACAGAGTGGAAGTCCATAGACAGTGAAGCAGCACTGCAAGCTGCAACGGAAGGATATTACTACCTGACTCAGGATATCGTGACAATGGAAACATGGAAACCGAACAATAACGTGGTGCTTTGTCTGAATGGTCACAGCATTGCGGCAAACGGGGATTTTGTTGTCATTGAGATAGATAAGGGACAATTTACTCTCTGTGACTGCAATAGTAGTGAGAGTATGCACTATTTCACCACAAGCAAGGAAGGTCTGTTCACTCGATGGGTGCCGTGCGAGGAAAATACGGAGAACCGCATCTCCGTTACAGGTGGAGTTATCACTCACAGCGTGGGAAGGTCGGATTTAGGTGTGAAAGTGGATAATAACGCCACTTTTACCATGTACGGTGGAACTATTTGTGGTAATAAGCTCCAAGGCAGTTATAATGGAGCCGGTGTGTATGTGCATAATAGCACATTTAATATGTATGGCGGTGCAATCAGAGGCAATGCTGCAAGTTGGGGTGGTGGCGTCGCTGCGCTCGGTAGCACATTTAACATGTATGGTGGTGTAATCAGCGACAACATGGTCTCTGCTTCTGCTGGCGGTGTACTGTTGTCGGACAAAAGCGTCATGAACATGTCCGGCAATGCACAGATTAGTAACAACATTGCTCCCACCAAATGGACGACATCAGGTGGCGGAGTGTATATATTTGCCAGCACTGACGGAGAAGTCGGTAACTGCTTATATATGTCCGATAATGCGAAAATCAGCGGCAATACAGCCACCCAAGGAGGTGCTGTGTATGTACGTAAAAACGGTCAGGTTACCATGAGCGGCAATGCGCAGATTAGCAATAACACGGCAACCGAGAATGGTGGCGGCGTCTATGTAGAAAATAGTACTTTTAAAATTGCCGGCGGTGCTCCTCGGGTCTGTGACAACTTGTGTCAAGATGTTCAGAACAATGTCTATCTGGCTACCGGCAATGCAATTCGGATTAGTAAATTATCCACATTCGCCGGAAAAATCGGCGTATCCACCCAGGATACACCCACCGAGAGCAACCTCGTAACGGTTGCCGCTGCAGCTGTGGAGTCTGGGGCTGTTGGTTCCCTGACCGAAGAATATGTGGATCATATTAGCAGTGATAAAGAGAACCTCTATCCAGTTCTTGTGGGTGGCGAGGTGAAATTGTCGGCGACCGAACCGCATCGGCATCCCGTTTGTGGCGCAACCTGTGGTGACAGCGAGAATCATGGAAATCAGACCTGGATAGGCGTTTCCAATCTGACTGACATCAAGAGTGGGGGCTATTATTATCTGACAGACAATGTTAAATTGAATGATACATGGATCTGCACTTATGATGTAGCACTCTGTTTAAATGGAAAAACAATCACCTGTGCAGCAGAAGTTGATGCCATTCAGGTTGCGAAAGGAACGAAGCTGATTATCACCGACTGTCAGAAAGTGGTCGGCAAGATTACCCATGCACAGGATAATATAGGACGAGGTATAATGTCCTTGGGTACCTTGATACTGTATAACGGCGAAATTACCAAAAACCAGATTGCCAAAGGTAGTGGTGCCGGTGTATACGTAGATGGTGGTAATTTTTACATGTATAAGGGCAGTATCTCTGATAACAAAGTAACCATAAACGGTAACGGCGGCGGTGTGTATGCAAAAGATAGCACCAACTTCGTTATATCCGGTGGTAGTATTGACAGCAACCATGCACCGTCTAGCGGTGGTGGTATATACTATGAATCTACAATTAGTAAGTCAGTAAAATTCAATATATCTGGTGGTAATATCGTTAGAAACACAGCCGTTACTGGTAACGGTGGTGGTATATGGCTGAAGAGTGCATATGGAAATATGAGGTTTACCATGTCCGGTGGTAGGATTTCAAACAACGTCGCTAGCAAAAACGGCGGTGGTGTATATATTTCTGAGCCCTATTACGGCAAGTTTACTGTGTCCAGTACGGCACAAATCACCGACAACGCGGGTAATGGAAACGATAACAATGTCTATTTGCCCAGCGGTAAGACCATTTTCATCGGCGCGAAAGGGTTGAGCAGCTCCGCCAAGATTGGCGTGACCATGGGACAGCAGCTCGCCGAGGGTGTGCGAGTTGCCATCGCCAAGGGTACAAGCGATGATTACACACTGACCGCGGATGACCTGAATGCTTTCAACAGCGATACCGGCTATTACAAGTATGCGTTAGACAACGCTGTCAACTTTTCAATCGGCGAATTACATGTGCATGGTCTCTGTGGCACGGCGAACTGCACTGAGAGTAAGAATCACAAAAATGTGCTGTGGACTGCGATCAGGACGGAAGAGGATCTGCGCAACATCAAGGGTGGAAGTAGTAGCTCACACAGACAGTATTACTATTTAACGACTAATATTGCTCTGAATAATACGAGCTGGAATCCGACAGGCTACATCTCACTTTGTTTGAATGGTTACAGCATCACAGCTAACGGCAATTTTGACACCATTACCGTAGGTGAAGGAAAAGATACGGATTCACTTACACTTTGTGACTGTAACGGCAGCGGTAACAACACAGGAGAGATTACCCATGTTGACGGTATGAAAGGGCGTGGCGTATATTTAAAACCCTTCAGTGACCTTAGCCTGTATAGTGGAAACATCACCGGCAACAACACTGATGACCACGGTGGCGGTGTGTATTTGGACGGCAGTTTCTTCTACATGTACGGCGGCAGCATCACAGACAACAGCGCAAACAATGGCGGTGGCGTGGCTGGACGTGTAAGTAATTATAAAGTGAACGGGGGGTATGTCGTTGGCAGACTCTTGATGTTAGGTGGAACGATTACCGGCAACAAGGCAGCCGCCAACGGTGGCGGCGTTGACATGGCTGTCTCTTATACACATCTG
>ENA-OYWJ01000922-OYWJ01000922.1-human-gut-metagenome-genome-assembly--contig:-NODE-922-length-12027-cov-4.708570_pt1 | contig 12027 bp, 9 predicted proteins | sample MGYA00244169_ERZ653395 | MGnify/ENA primary metagenome ERZ653395 (study PRJEB26926, sample SAMN06165120) | human gut metagenome | biome: ENVO:00009003; feature: ENVO:2100002; material: ENVO:00002003...
CTCGGAGATGTGTATAAGAGACAGGTGTATCCAGTCCGGCTGGCAGCCGACAAAGGGAGAGCCGAGAGTTTTACCGATCTATCAGAGTACAACTTTTAAATATGATACCAGTGAGCAGATGGGAAGACTGTTTGATTTAGAGGACAGCGGATATTTTTATACAAGACTTCAGAATCCGACCAATGATGCGGTTGCACAGAAGATCACGGAGTTAGAGGGCGGTGTAGCAGGAATGCTGACTTCCTCAGGCCAGGCAGCAAATTATTATGCGGTATTCAATATCTGCGAGGCAGGAGATCATATTGTCAGTGCATCTACTATTTATGGAGGAACCTTTAACCTCTATGGAACAACCATGAAGAAAATGGGCGTAGACTGTACCTTTGTGGACCCGGATGCATCTTATGAAGAATTAGAAAAAGCATTTCAGCCAAATACAAAATGTGTGTTTGCAGAGACCATTTCCAATCCTTCATTAGTGGTACTGGATATAGAAAAATTTGCAAAATTAGCACATGCACACGGTGTACCGCTGATCGTAGACAATACGTTTGCAACACCGATCAACTGTCGTCCGTTTGAGTGGGGAGCAGATATTGTGACACATTCCACGACAAAGTACATGGACGGACATGCCATGTGTGTAGGCGGAGCTATTGTAGACAGCGGAAATTTTGACTGGGAAGCTCATGCAGACAAATTTCCGGGACTGACACAGCCGGATGAATCCTATCACGGTATCATCTATACACAGAAATTTGGAAAAGGTGCATACATAACAAAAGCAACTTCACAGCTCATGAGAGATTTAGGTTCTATCCAGTCACCACAGAATGCATTTCTTTTAAATGTCGGACTTGAAACACTTCATTTAAGAGTACCGAGACATTGTGAAAACGCGCTGAAAGTGGCACAGTATTTAAAGAACCATGAAAAAGTGGCATGGGTACGTTATGCCGGATTAGAAGATGATCCGTATTATGAGCTTGCACAGAAATATCTTCCGAACGGAACCTGTGGAGTCCTTTCCTTTGGATTAAAAGGTGGACGTGATGTTTCCGTTGGATTTATGGATAAATTAAAACTTGCTGCAATTGTGACCCATGTGGCAGATGCAAGAACCTGTGTTCTTCATCCGGCAAGTCATACACACAGACAGATGAATGAGCAAGAACTGATCGAGGCAGGAGTACAGCCGGATCTGATCCGTTTTTCTGTTGGAATTGAAAATGCAGAGGATATTATCGCTGATTTAGAGCAGGCGCTTGAAACAGTTTAGAATCATTAACTAATACCAGTATGGAGGGTTTTTATGAAAAGAGTTCTTTTTGCAGCCTCAGAATGTGTTCCGTTTATCAAGACCGGAGGCCTTGCGGATGTATGTGGAGCATTACCAAAGGAATTTGACAAATCAGAGTGGGATGTGCGTGTCGTCATACCAAACTATAGCTGTATTCCGGAATCTTTCCGAAATGAATTCAGATATGTGACCCATTTTTATATGAGTACAGGCTCCTACATACAGAATAAATATGTCGGTGTTTTGCAGTATGAACTGGATGGGATCAAATATTACTTTATTGACAACCAGGAGTATTTTGACAGTTTTCTTCCATATGGAAATGTACGTTATGATATTGAAAAATTCTGCTTTTTTGATAAAGCAGTGTTATCCATGCTGCCGTTGATCGGCTTTAAACCGGATATCATCCACTGCCATGACTGGCAGACCGGTCTGATCCCGGTCTATCTGAAAAATGAATTTCAGGGGGATATGTTCTTCTGGGGCATTAAATCCATTATGACGATCCACAATCTGAAGTTCCAGGGTGTGTGGGATATTGAAACCATGCAGGGTTTAACAGGACTGAACGATTCTTTCTTTACACCGGATAAGTTAGAGTTTCAGGAAGATGCGAACATGTTAAAAGGTGGTTTGGTCTATGCAGATTACATCACAACGGTCAGTGATACCTATGCACAGGAGATCCAGACAGCGTACTATGGAGAGGGATTGGATGGACTTTTAAGTGCACGTCATATGGATATGCAGGGCATTGTCAATGGTATTGATTATGAGGCGTATGATCCAAAGACAGATGCAAAGATTCAGACACATTATGACAGTACGGATTTCAGAACAAAAAAATGGAAGAACAAAGTAAAGCTGCAGGAAGATTTAGGCTTAAGCGTAGACAAGAAGAAATACATGATCGGTCTGATCTCAAGGCTGACCGATCAAAAGGGTGTGGATCTGATCGACTATGCGATCGAGCGTATTGTGGATGACTATACACAGTTAGTTGTAATCGGAACCGGAGAAGCAGATTATGAGAATATGTTCCGTCATTTTGCATGGAAATATGGTGACCGGATTTCTGCAAATATCTGTTATTCTGATGATTTAGCACATAAACTGTATGCGTCAGCGGATGCGTTTTTGATGCCTTCCAGATTTGAGCCGTGTGGTCTGACACAGCTGATCTCTTACCGGTATGGTACGGTTCCGATCGTGCGTGAGACCGGAGGATTAAAAGACACGGTTGTTCCATATAATGAATATACGAATCAGGGCGAAGGTTTCTCGTTTGCAAACTACAATGCAGAAGAGATGCTGAACACGATCAATTATTCAAAATATATCTTCTTTGAGAAAAAGAGACAGTGGAACCAGATGGTGGAACGTGGCATGAACCTGGATTATTCCTGGAAAAAATCCACAGAACGCTATGTGGGATTGTACCGCTATCTGTTAGGGGAAGTATAGTCAGGGTGCTGATAAAAAAAGCGATAGTCAACTAAATGGTTAACCTAGTGACAAATAAAGGTTGACAAACAACAAGAAAAGCGGTATTCTATTGTTATCTTAAAAATATAAAAGGTTAACAATAGGAGGAGCTGTTCGTTATGTTTGAATCTACAGCAGAAAAAACAGAGAAGAAAGTAAATGTAAAAGATATGACGGTCATTGCACTGGTTACAGCAGTCATTTGTATCATTGCACCGTTTTCTATCCCAATCGCAATTTCGCCGATCCCGATCACACTGGCACTGTTTGCACTGTTTTTAGCAGGCATCATCTTAGGAAAGTGGAAAGGTGTGGTGTGTACCGTGATCTATCTGCTTTTGGGTATGGTAGGGCTTCCGGTGTTCAATGGTTTTAGCGGCGGAGTGCAGAAACTGGTGGGACCAACCGGTGGTTATCTGATCGGTTACCTGTTTTTGGTATTTTTCACAGGATTATTTGTTGAAAAATTTCCAAACAAAATTCCAATGTACTTTGTAGGCGGTATTATCGGAATTATCGTATGCTATGCATTTGGAACGGTATGGTTTGTTTTACAGTATAAGGTAGGTTTTCTTGAAGCGCTGACCATGTGTGTATTCCCATATATTCCTATGGATTTAGTGAAGTTAGTAGCGGCAGTCATTATCGGTTCACAGGTGCGAAAGATTCTGATCCGTCAGAATCTGATCTCATAAATATTCTGAAAAAAATTACATAGACTATAAAGATGAAAAGGATAGAGAGTAAGATTCTCTATCCTTTTTTCGTCAGGACCGATTTGATAGAACAAAACGGACTGCAGAAAAGAAAATACAGTGACAAGGAGAAGATTTATGGGAGAAGACAGAAACAGCAGTGACGATGGACAGCGACTTTTAGATAAAAATGACAAACAGCACAAGATACACTTACTCTCTGTGATCGGAGAAGTAGAAGGGCATGAGACACTTTCCGCTAATACCAAGACAACGAAATATGAGCACGTTCTGCCAAAGTTAGCAGAGATTGAAGATTCGAAAGAGGTGGACGGCCTGTTGCTCCTGTTAAATACGGTCGGTGGAGATGTGGAATCCGGACTTGCAATCGCAGAAATGGTTGCATCACTGAGCATTCCGACGGTTTCACTGGTATTAGGAGGAAGCCATTCGATCGGAGTACCGTTAGCGGTATCCGCAGACTATTCCTTTATCGTGCCGAGTGGAACGATGGTCATCCATCCGGTCAGATTGAGCGGAACGGTCATTGGAGCACCACAGACCTACGACTATTTTAAACAGATGCAGGACCGTATTATCGGATTCATCTGTGAGCATTGTTTTGCAAAGCCGGATCAGATGGAACGTCTGATGATGAATACGTTTATGCTGTCAAAAGATTTAGGAACGATCTTAGTAGGAAAAGAAGCCGTGGAGGAAGGCATCATCAATGAAGTGGGCGGCATGAAAGAGGCACTTGCCAAGCTTCATCAGATGATTGATGCGGGCATAAAATAAGAAATTAAGACTGAAAATCTTAGGAAAGTTTTAATGACAAGCATGCTCAAATGTGATATTATAACCGTGTATGGTTAGAATTTGTCAGTGTAAAGCATACTTTACGCTTTTTGGCATATAAACTAGAAGAGAAAATCAGGAGGGTACTATGTCATTATTACAAGCAATCATCATGGGAATTATACAGGGAGTTACAGAGTTTCTTCCGGTAAGCAGCAGCGGTCATCTTGCAATTTTTAAGATTTTATTTCATATGGAGACCGACACAGGACTGTTATTCGATGTTATCCTGCATTTAGGAACGCTGATCGCGATCTTTGCAGTATATTATAAGGATATTTTACGGATGATCGTGGAAGGTGTCTGTATTATCAGGGATGTATGTATCAATATTGCCCGCTTTTTCCGTAACAAATTCATGCATGAAGAGAATGAATATCTGAAAATCGTAAAAAACGGTTATCGTAAATTTGTAATGTTAGTCATTGTATCTACGATTCCGACCGGAGTAATCGGTTATGCGGCATCTGACCTTGTAACAATGGCATCCCAGATCCTTTTAGTTCCGGGCATCTGCCTGATCGTGACAAGTGTTCTGCTCTTTATTGCAGACAGGATACAGACCGGTCATAAGGGGCCAAAGAACATCAGCTATACCAATGGATTTATCATTGGAATCTGTCAGGGAATTGCAACTCTGCCGGGACTTTCACGTTCCGGAACCACGATCGCATCCTGCCTGATCAGCGGATTTGACCGTAAGTTTGCAGTGAAGTATTCTTTTATCATGTCAATCCCGGCAGTGCTTGGTGCGGCAATTTTAGAGTTGAAGGATTTTTCACCGGCTTCTGTCAGTGGAACCGAGGTTGCGTATTATCTGGTAGGTATGGCAGTTGCGGCAGTAGTCGGCTATATCTGCATTAAGACGATGTTAGTGATCGTCAGAAACAAAAAATTTACCATCTTTTCGATCTATTGTCTTCTGATGGGGGCATTTTCGATCGGAGCATATTTTTATATGGCATAAGGGCTGGAGGAAATCATGGCATCAGCTTCAAAAAGAAAGAAATCAAAGAAAAAAAATACAATGGAAAGTGCAGCGTTCCAGAGAGATGAGATCATTCTCTGGGTCGTGTTAGCATTTTCCATTATTCTGTGTCTGAGCAATTTCGGCATAGGCGGAAGCGTTGGAAACAAACTGAGTTCCGTATTTTTCGGGCTGTTTGGTCTGGTATCTTATATCTTTCCGATCGGTCTGGTACTGCTGACCGCATTCGGACTATCGAATAAAGGAAATAAGGTCGCGTGGCTCAAGGTGGGGGCATCCATCCTCTTTTTGATGTTATTGTGCCTGTTTATGGAGCTGACGATCAGTGGAAGTGCCAAAGACACGGCAGCAGCGGCATTTACATATGGAAAAGAGCATAAGAGCGGCGGTGGATTTTTCGGCGGTCTGTTCACGGGAATCCTTTTGCCGGCATTTGGGTTGATCGGTTCCTATGTCATAGATATTATCGGACTGATCATTACCTTAGTGATCATTACGGAACGCTCGGCATTCCGTGGTATGCAAAAAGGCAGTCAGAAGGTGTATCATGCGGCTAAGGAAGAAAATACCAGACGACGGGAACAGAGAGAGGAGAGGCAGCAGAAACGTCGTGACCGTGTGGTAGAAGGCGTAGCAATGGATACTTCGGTAAAACCGGTCAAAAAACCTGCTGCTTTAGATAAGAAGACTTCTTTAAAGAAAAATAAAGCAGTAAGACAACCGGATTTATCCGATGCAATGAATGAGATCAATATTGACGATATCTTAGAGACACCACCGGTCAGCGAAGAATCCCATGTGGTACTGACACCGGATGGAAGTGCATATGCACAGCCGCAGGAGATCGTACCGGAGCCTGCAGTAAGCAGACAGCAGAGAAATCAGGCAGAAACTGTCGCACCACAACCGACAGTGGACGAGCCTGTGGCAGAACGGACGGAAAAGAGGATGGTCAGACCACGTCAGTCCGAAACAGAGATTGAACAGGGAATTTCCGGTATTGCGGAGGAAATCCGGCAAAATGACCATAAGGACAGCCACTATGTATTCCCTCCGGTCAGCCTGTTACAAAAGGGCTCTTCAAAGACAATGGGGGATACCAAAGCGCATTTGCAGGAGACCGCAAATAAATTACAGCAGACATTGAAGAATTTTGGCGTAAACGTTACGATCACGAATGTAAGCTGTGGACCGAGTGTGACGCGTTATGAATTACAGCCGGAAATGGGTGTGAAGGTCAGCAAGATCGTGAACCTTGCAGATGATATCAAATTGAACCTCGCAGCATCCGATATCCGTATCGAGGCACCGATCCCCGGAAAAGCGGCGGTTGGTATCGAAGTGCCGAACAAAGAGAATGTAACCGTAGCATTTCGTGAGTTGATCGAATCGGAAGAATTTAAAAAACATCCTTCCGATATTGCATTCGCCGCAGGAAAAGATATTGCAGGCAAGGTGATCGTAGCAGATATTGCAAAGATGCCACATCTTCTGATCGCGGGAGCGACCGGATCCGGAAAGTCTGTATGTATCAATACGATCATTATGAGTATTCTCTATAAGGCAGATCCTGAGGATGTCAAACTGATCATGATCGACCCGAAGGTAGTTGAACTCAGTGTATATAATGGAATCCCACATCTGTTCATTCCGGTTGTGACAGACCCGAAGAAAGCATCAGGAGCACTGCACTGGGCAGTATCGGAAATGACCGACCGTTATCAGAAATTTGCTGAATACGGAGTGCGTGATCTAAAAGGATATAATAAAAAAGTCGAGGGCATCAAAGACATTGAAGATGAGAATAAGCCAAAGAAAATGCCACAGATCGTCATTATCGTGGACGAGCTTGCCGATCTGATGATGGTAGCACCGGGAGAAGTTGAGGATGCTATCTGCCGCCTGGCACAGCTTGCAAGAGCGGCGGGAATCCATCTGATCATTGCAACACAAAGGCCATCCGTAAATGTTATCACCGGTCTGATCAAAGCCAATATGCCTTCGCGTGTGGCATTTGCCGTTACCTCCGGTGTGGATTCGAGAACCATTTTAGATATGAATGGTGCGGAAAAACTGTTAGGAAAAGGAGATATGCTCTTTTATCCGCAGGGCTACAGTAAACCACTCCGTGTCCAGGGAGCATTTGTATCGGATAAAGAAGTACAGTCAGTTGTTGACTTTTTAACAGAAAAAAATGGAAATGCATCGTATGATCCGGGAATTGAAGATCAGATCCACGCGGCAGCCGCTTCGACGGGAGCAGCGGCGGGAATGTCAGATGCAAATGAGAGAGATGCCTATTTTGCCGATGCGGCAAGATTGTTAATGGATAAAGACAAGGGTTCTATCGGAATGCTGCAGCGCTATTTTAAGATCGGGTTTAACCGGGCAGCAAGGATCATGGATCAGTTAGAAGAAGCTGGTGTGGTAGGTCCGGAAGAGGGAACAAAGCCAAGAAAAGTCTTAATGAGTCCGGAACAATTTGAGCAGTATCAGGAGGAGTATCTCTAGGATAAGGGAAACACGTTTACAAAAACATTTTACATATATGATGGAGGAATAAGATGAAAAGTGATATTCAGATTGCACAGGAAGCTGTTATGGAGCCAATTACGGAGGTGGCAAAAAGACTTGATATCAGAGAGGATGAATTAGAATTATACGGAAAATACAAAGCAAAATTTTCCGATGAGTTATTAGAACGGTTAAAAGACGAACCGGATGGAAAACTGGTACTTGTTACCGCGATCAATCCGACTCCGGCAGGCGAGGGAAAGACGACAACCAGTGTCGGCTTAGGACAGGCATTTGGAAAACTTGGAAAAAAAGCAGTCATTGCGTTAAGAGAACCATCTTTAGGACCGTGCTTTGGTATCAAAGGCGGTGCGGCAGGCGGCGGATATGCCCAGGTGGTACCAATGGAAGATCTGAATTTACATTTTACCGGAGATTTTCATGCGATCACTTCTGCGAATAATCTGTTAGCAGCACTTTTAGATAATCATATCCAGCAGGGAAATGAGCTTGGCATCGATCCAAGACAGATCATCTGGAAAAGATGTCTGGATATGAATGACAGAGTCCTTCGAAATGTGGTAGTGGGACTCGGAAGCAAGATGGATGGAATGGTAAGAGAGGATCATTTTGTCATTACCGTTGCTTCTGAAATTATGGCAGTTCTTTGTTTAGCAGATGATATGGAGGACTTAAAACGCCGTCTTGGAAATATCATCGTAGCTTACAATTTTGAAGGAAAACCGGTTACTGCAGATGATCTGCATGCAACAGGTTCTATGGCGGCACTGTTAAAAGATGCATTAAAACCAAACCTGATCCAGACCTTAGAGCATACACCGGCGATCGTACATGGCGGACCGTTTGCAAATATTGCACATGGCTGTAACAGTGTGCGTGCAACAAAGGCTGCTTTAAAATTAGCAGATATTGTTGTGACAGAGGCTGGATTTGGTGCAGATTTAGGTGCAGAGAAATTTTTAGATATCAAGTGTCGAAAAGCAGGTTTAAAACCGGACGCAGTCGTTCTTGTGGCAACCGTCCGTGCTTTAAAATACAACGGAGGCGTACCAAAAGAAAATCTCTCTGATGAAAATTTAGAGGCATTGAAAAAAGGTATCGTAAACCTTGAAAAACATATCGAGAACGTACAGAAATATCATGTTCCGGTAGTCGTAACACTGAATTCCTTTGTTTCAGATACAGAGGCAGAAGTTGCATATATCGAGAACTTCTGTAAGGAGCGTGGCTGTGAATTTGCACTTTCTGAGGTTTGGGAAAAAGGCGGCGAAGGTGGAATCGCTCTTGCAAACAAAGTGTTAGAGACTTTAGAGAACAAAGAAAGCCACTTTGCACCGATCTATGAGGACAGCCTTTCCTTAGAAGAAAAAATTGAAACGATCGCAAAAGAAATTTACGGAGCAGATGGCGTCACCTATTCACCGGCAGCAAAGAAAGAGTTAAAACGCATTACGGATATGGGCATGGGACATTTTCCGGTCTGTATGGCAAAGACACAGTATTCCCTTTCTGATGACCCGAAGAAATTAGGTCGTCCGAGTGGATTTACCGTGAATGTGCGTGAGGTTTATGTATCCGCAGGTGCGGAATTTGTTGTTGCAGTCAATGGTTCGATCATGACCATGCCGGGACTTCCGAAAAAACCGGCAGCTTTTGGCATTGATGTAGATGCAAATGGAACGATTACAGGATTATTCTAAGGAGGAGTCATGGCAAAACGAATTGATGGAAAAGTAATCTCAAAACAGATCAAAGATGAATTAAAAGAAGAAGTTGCACAATTAAAGGCAAAAGGGATCGAGGGAAGCCTTGCCGTGATCCAGGTAGGAAATGATCCGGCGTCCTCTGTGTATGTCAATAATAAGAAAAAAGCCTGCGAGTATATTGGAATCGGCTCTATTTCTTACGAATTACCGGAAGAGACAACGGAAGCAGAGCTTTTAGATATCATTGAAGACCTGAACAAAAGAGAGGATGTCTGTGGGATTTTAGTACAGCTTCCGGTACCAAAACACATCGATGAGGATAAGATCATTCAGGCAATTTCACCAAAGAAAGATGTGGATGGTTTTCATCCGCAGAGTGTAGGTGCAATGACTATCGGAGAACCGGGCTTTTTATCCTGTACACCGGCAGGAATTATCCAGTTGTTAAAACGTTCGAATATTGAAATAGAAGGAAAACATTGTGTAGTGATCGGCAGAAGCAACATCGTAGGAAAGCCGATGGCGTTACTGATGCTTCGCGAAAATGCAACCGTTACCATTGCACATTCTAAGACAAAAAATTTAAAAGAGTTATGTAAACAGGCAGATATTCTGATCGTAGCGATCGGAAAACCAAAATTCATTGATGAATCCTATGTAAAAGAAGGGGCAGTTGTCATTGATGTTGGAATTCACCGCAATGAAGAAAACAAACTCTGCGGAGATGTGGATTTTGAAAAAGTAGAACCTCATACATCAGCGATCACACCGGTGCCGGGTGGTGTCGGACCAATGACGATCGCAATGCTCATGAACAATTGTGTGGAATCAATGAGAGGACAAAAATAATCTATGAAATGTGCAAATTGTGGTGCAGAGATCAGGGTTGGATGTGTCTATTGTCCGGTCTGTGGAAAAGAGGCACAGATTGTATCCGATTATAATATTTTAGAGGATGATTATCTCGATTCCCTGCTTCAGGAAGGAGAGAAGCCTTCGGTTCCTTCAAAAAGCAAGCAGAAGGAAAAAGCAGCAAAGCCCAAACAGGAAAAGCCGACAGGAAAAAAATCGAAAAAAAGCCTGTATATCGTCTTTTTCATTCTTTTGTTTGTGGCAGCGTTCGCACTGATCGGCGGGATTTTGTTTGCAAAAAGCCTTTCTTATGAAGGAAGGATGGAAAAGGCGGAGGATGCCTATGAGAAAAAGGCATACGAAAAAGCAATTTCCTATGCGAAGCAGGCATTAGAGAAGAAAAAAGAGGATGCTTTGGCATATGCAGTCATTGGAAAATCCTATTATCAGAAAAAAGAAGACGAGGCAGCAAAGGCATATTTAGAAAAAGCAGTTGAGAAGCAGCAAAAAGACACAGAGGTCTATCGTTTCTTGATCGATCTGTATGACAAAGATTCTGACTATGAAGCCATCAGTGATTTATACGATGAAATTAAGGATTCATCCATTCAAAAATTGTTTCAGGATTATATTGTAGAGGCACCGGTGGTAGAACCGGAAGCAGGCAGTTATGGAGAGTATCCGACGATTACGATAAACAGTGAGTATGGAGCGGATATCCTTTATACGTTAGATGGAAGCAGCCCGAAGGAAGACGGAATGTTTTATCAGGAGCCGTTCCCGATTGAAAAAGAGGGAAAATACACACTGCGGGCAGTCTGTGTTGATGCGAGAGGAATCTACAGCAAAGAAGTCAAAGTGAAGTATGAGATTGATTTAGACGTACCGGATCTGCCGACGGCATCTCCTGCAAGTGGAACGTATACACAGCCGACAAAGATCACAATTGATGTTCCGGTCGGCTGCAGGGCATATTATGCATGGAATGCCAATCCGGGAGAACAATCCACACAATATACAGAACCGTTTGATATGATCGAGGGCAACAATGTCCTTTCAATTATCCTGATAAATGAAAGCGGACAGACGAGTGGAGTACAAAAATACAACTATGTCTATATGCCTTAAGATTAAAAAAAGCCATGACCAACGATTAGAGATAATCTGAAAGTCATGGCTTTCTTATGTATGTAATTAGTCTTTTACAAATTCGATCACACCTTCACCGAGCTTTGCAATTCTTGCTAAGGAATAGACATCAATGCCCTGTTCCGTTAACTTTTCATATCCCGGCTGGAAAGATTTTTCAATTAAAATACCAACGCCTGCAATGGTTGCATGTGCCTTACGGATCAGACGGATCGCACCGGTAGCCGCTTCGCCGTTTGCTAAAAAGTCATCAATGATCAATACATGGTCATTTTCTGAAATAAAATTCTTAGAAAGAGTCAGTTCGTAACTGGTTCCTTTTGTATAGGAAGTTACAACAGTCTGGTAAAGATCCTGATTTAAGATTTTAGAAGGCTGCTTTTTTAAGATCAGCATCGGTACATTCCTGTCTCTTATACACATCTCCGAGCCCACGAGACTAGGCATGATCTCGTA
>ENA-OYWJ01000970-OYWJ01000970.1-human-gut-metagenome-genome-assembly--contig:-NODE-970-length-11550-cov-10.773119_pt1 | contig 11550 bp, 14 predicted proteins | sample MGYA00244169_ERZ653395 | MGnify/ENA primary metagenome ERZ653395 (study PRJEB26926, sample SAMN06165120) | human gut metagenome | biome: ENVO:00009003; feature: ENVO:2100002; material: ENVO:00002003...
ATCATGCCTAGTCTCGTGGGCTCGGAGATGTGTATAAGAGACAGGTATAACACAGTTGCAAGCCAGGGACCAGATTTTAATAATCCAGCATTATATAAAAAGACACATAAAAAGAAGTATATGATTACAGCATACATGCCACCTATGGGGACAGCAGTAACAAATTTCCTTGAACAGGCTAATTATATAACAACACCAGAAAAACAATTTGTTCTTATAGGAACTGTAGGGGAACAATGGGTAATAGATGCAGCAAAGCTAGCGAAGACATACACATTTCCTGATGGTTCACCAATAACACAAGCAAGGCTAAATAGAATGTGTATACCTTATATGCAAAATGGTGTGCAGACTGGGATTATCAGAGAGTTCAGGGTGGTGTCTAAAGAAGGACCAATAAATTGGGCAGTGCATGTACCACTGGACTATTGCTTTCAGATACCAACAGCTTGGGGAGACATGCTAACCGTAAATGCTCCAGGTATACAGCATGGGAGCGGCGACTTCCTGGTGTGTTCTAATAGGGGTGGAAGGCCTAACATCAATGATAGATGGGTTGTAAACGGGGCAGTGTTTCCATCAACTTATGATATAAGAGCTTGGTCAAGGTGATAAAGATGATAAAGATATTTGGGAGAAAAGACATACCACCTAGAAAAATCATGACAACGGCAATAAGGCTAATAGACACAAGGTCAATAGAAAAGACAGCTGAAACAATGCATGTAACAGAGGATTTTGTGAAACAAGCAATAGAGTATTATAACATACCAGAGTATGTGTACCACTCGAGTTATACACCTGTTGAACTACTAATGCAAAGAGATAACAAAACAGACCGCATGAAGTTTAACAGTGTAGCAGAGGCGGCCAGGTGGTTGCAGTCTTTAGAGCCCTGCACTAGATATACAATAAAGCAATTGTCGTCTATGATTAGAACTCGTATAAATACAGATAAGACATGCTTTGGATTTACAGTGAAGGATTTGGACATAAAGAATGAGCTATTTAACATGAAGGGAATAATATATTCCATGGGATATAAATGATATAACCTAAAAATATACATTTAGATATATAGAGGTATAATTAAAAGAAAAGGAGAGCACAGTATGCTTGGTATCATTACTATTAAATGCGAATACGGTTATATCAGCGGCAAACATTGCAAAGTGTTTGACGAAGATTGGGCGTAGTCAAATTTAATATGTAATATGGCATAGTGCTTTCTTAACATACATTATTCGTGGATTAACAGGCATTGGCTATAGGTCAATGCCTGTTTTTATATGTCGGTGTAGCTCAGTTGGTAGAGCACCTGCCTTTTAAGCAGGGAGTCGTGGGTTCGAGTCCCATCACCGACACCATAATTGAAGTACGGAGGGTATAGAATGTTCGAGCGTGAAGAACAAATATGCAAGAAAATCGAAAGTGAGTACTTCAGTATTATAAACAATAGACCAGAGTTCAGGAGCAAACCTAGAGTTATAGACGTAAGAACACATAGATTGCCTGATTGTAAAAAGCTCTGGGTCCCTTTAGCAGCTGAGGGTGGAAGCTATGGATACAAAAGGTATGATGGGGATTATGATTGGAGAACTAGACCGTATGGTGGAAACACAGATGGGATAGAAGATGTAGCAGCATGTTTAATGGAGGCTACACCTAAGCAATTACCAACTTTGTGGGCAATTATACTTAAAACTCATCTTAATACACTGATAAAAAATTCAGCATACATCAACCAAATAAACAGCTTACTCTTTGTGGGCGTAGAGATAGACAGAAATGTGCGCCCTGACCTAAGAATAAGGTACACTATTCCTATTAGTATCAGGGAGTATACAGAGAGATATGTTAATAGCATAGTAAATAACATGAGCGGTAATGAAGTAGCACAGCTATTCTCAGAGATAATCATTAAATTGTTAAATACAACAGTTATTTATAGCTTTGATTAAGGTAGGAGACAAACATGATGAATTTCAGCATGCATTATGAATATGACTGGCACTTCGATTTTATTTGTGAAATCGAAGATATTTGTCATGTTCATATTCATAAGCTTGCTAGAGCGTTAGGATTGCCATAATAGCATTGGCATCTAAATACGGACGGAAGGTTAACCCGTCTAGCTCAGTAGGTTTACTGAGCTAGACGGGTTAATTTTTTGTTGAGGTGGTGAAAGATGGAAGACTGTGAAGATTATTGGTGTATAGCTTTGATTTTAAGGACATGAATACATGCCCTAGGCTAATTATATGCATTTTTAAGTGAATAAAAACTTTCAGAAAATTTTGAAAAACCTATTGACAAGAGGATAGATTTGCGGTAAGATGTAAGAGAAGTTAAGGGATGGAATTTGTGGATGTAGCCAAGAGGTTTAAGGCGGCAGACTGCAAATCTGTGAGTTATACTCTCATCGGTTCGAATCCGATCATCCACTCCAAGATGTAAGCAGGTGATAAAATGAGAAGATTACTTGATTTTCGATGTTAAACATTAAATATGGCCCATTGGTCTAATGGCTAGGATATGTGACTGTCTCTCACAGGGTGCCGGTTCGATTCCGGCATGGGTCGCCACAAACAGATTTATATGGCGCGTTGGTCAAGCGGTTAAGACACCGCCCTTTCACGGCGGTAGCACGGGTTCGAACCCCGTACGCGTCACCATGTGGCCGTAGCTCAATAGGTTAGAGCATCGGATTGTGGCTCCGAGGGTTGAGGATTCGAGTTCCTCCGGTCACCCCATAAGCTCCCATAGTGAAGTGGCTAACACGGTAGCCCCTCAAGCTACAGGCGCCGGTTCGAATCCGGCTGGGAGTACCATACATTACCTATTAACTTTTAATTATTAAAGGTTAAATTTTAATAGGTGGTGGTTAGCATGAAAAAACCTAAGAAGTACCCAAGCACAATTTACAAAGGCATAACAGATGACCCAGACACATGAGGGATGTGTTGCAGTAAAGAGATGGCATATAGGTGTGCAGAGAGCAATTATAAAGCACCTTCCATCTTTGAAAAGCTAGCATGGTTTACCCTATGTGCGGTAGAAGCAGCGGTAACAGCATTGGCAACTCTTGTGTTGTATCTATTCTTGGCATTACTGATGTGCAATATGATTGGCACAGCATTTACGCTATTTTGTGGAGCAGCAACACGCGGGGTATATATTGTAACATCAATACTCACAGGGTTGATAGCAGCACCAATTATTAAGGATGGAATCAAAAAGATTGTAAGAGAAATTCATTATGGATATGGTGTAGATAGTTGGCTAACAACATTAGTTTGGATTGTAACCTGGGTACTAGCAACAATACTATCAGGTCCAGTAATTGCAAGCATTATGGGTGCATGAGCACCCATCTATATGCCTCGGTAGCTCAGTGGTAGAGCGGCAGGTTGAAGCCCTGCGCGTCGCTGGTTCGACTCCAGCCTGGGGCACCATACATAGGAGTCATTCAATGGTAGGATGCTGGTCTCCAAAACCAGTCATGGAGGTTCGAGTCCTCTCTCCTGTGCCATTTATATGCACCTGTAGCTCAGTTGGTAGAGCAACGTGCTGATAACGCGGAGATCAACAGTTCAAATCTGTTCAGGTGCACCAACCTGCATTAGCAGGTTTATATGGGTCGGTATCCAAACTGGTGAAGGAAGCGGTCTGTAAAATCGTGACGTAAGAAACATTGTTGGTTCAAATCCAACCCGGCCCACCATTAAATAGCATAGTAGAACAAGATAATCAGCTATATACCAAGTATGGGTATATAGCTGATTAAATTTATTCAGTGTGTAATATTTAACTATGCAGATGAAATTTAGGGTATACACTAATATCAGCATTTAAAAATTTTTAATTAAGCAGTTGAGTATAGGGGATATAGATTTAGAATGAGTTAAATTTTGAAATTTGTATTGTGCATCCACACTATAGATTAGCATGGAATATTAAAAAGAGCAGTAATATAAAGTTATACAGGAATTTGAAAGGAGAAACAACATGGCATGGGATTTATTTAATAAAGTATTTATGGCAGTAGCTATGATTGGAAATGCATTTCTATTTATAGCATTAGTAGTCAGCATAGTATATCTCTTGTGGCTCATATTTTCAGCAATATTCAGTACAATAAGAGAATATACAGTAGCAATAAGAAAAAAGCAAAATGGAGTAATAGCAGAGCCAAAGCTTAAGAAGTATTATAGGGCAATAAAAAGAAAAAACATAGAAGCAGCTAAAAGAGAGCTAACTAATTATGCAAACAGATGCCCGGCTAGAAATTCAAGATGCTTGCATGATGTATTTTGTCCAGAGTGTCCATTTGGTGGACTGCCAGTAAGGAGCAGTAGAAGATGACTAAGATATGCCCATTCTGTGGTGGAAATAAGCTCAAGCTCGACAGCAAAGCTGGAAAAGTAAGGTTACAGGAAATGTATGACGGATACAAAGCAAAATACACCGGTTCAGTTCGTTGTAACATATGCCATGCAAGAGGGCCAACTTGTACAATTTTGTTAAAAACAAAAACATTTACAACAATAGATGAGCAATATTTAAGTAACCTTGCATTTGAGGCTTGGAACAACAGGGCAGTTTAATAGCAGTATAAAGCATGCAGATATGGCATAAGCAATCACTATATAGCAGCATATTTAAGCTGTTAATAGTGCTTAATTTAGGTCATAGTCTGCATGCTTTTATAATTTATAAATAAAAATAAACAGGAGGGTGGCACACATGGACATAGGGTTTGATACAATTGAAGTAAAACAAGAATTTGATAAGCTGATGGACTTAGGGGCAGACAGTATAAGTAGAGACAATGGCTATGAGTTTACATGGGCAACATCCGAGGCTGGGGAAGATGAAAAGGAGTTTACACAAAAAACATATGATGAACAAGTAGCAAATGAGATATTAGGCATATAATGAAATGAGGAGCGATGGATGTGCTGTATGAGTTAATGAATAAAGACAGAGTATTAGCAATATTAAACGTAACAGAAACAGGTGCACATATAGATAAAATAATTGGAACTATTCCAGGATACATAGGAGATGTAACAAGCTGGGTGGATGGTAGAACATCCCCAATAGGAAGAGCAAACATAGGAACCCTGTTAAAGCTTGCCGGAATAAGGAATAGGCAGGAGTATTTATCAGTTACCTACGGTATATCATTGACAGATACATTTTGGGTAAGACCTGTTGGTAATACAATGGTATGGGATAGGGTCAGCCCTTATAAAAATAGGTTAAGCAGAATAATATCAGAAATAGCATTGAATGGTGGATTTACTGCAAATAATGTCCGGTCTCCTTCTCCTGAATACACCTTGGATGGTAGCACAGACAAGTGTTGGAAAAGGGAGAATGGCATAATATATCTATATAAAACAAATGGAGAAAAGTGGAGTGGTATTACAGGCAATAGACCATATTGTGAATACTATGCTTGTCAAGTAGCAAAACAGCTTATATCGAATAAAAGACATTTTGTTCACTACGGTATAAAGGTAGCTAAGACAGATAATGGGTATAACAAGGCATATGTAAAATGTCCAATATTTACATCGGAAAGATTTGGATACCTTCCTATGGACCAATCGGGGTACAGTGGAGTAGAGCTAATAGATTTATACAAGATATTACCAGATGAGAGCCAGCTAATTTTAAGAGAAATGCTATTGTTAGACTCAATAATACTTAACTTTGATAGACACATGGGAAACTATGGGTTCATTGTTAATAATGACACATACAGGTTACAATCATTTGCACCTATATTTGATAATGATTGCAGTTTAGGTGGGTTTGTATCATTGAAGTCAGCAAACATAAAAGAAGCATATATCGAAGCATTGAGAAAACAGCCAAGAACAGAATTAGGTGGATACATCAAGCAAGCTAGAATGTCATTAACAGATGAACTTATATCAAATATGAAAAATATGTATCCATTCCATTTTGACAGATTACCCAGGGATATAGATGTTGAGGACGAGAGGATAAAGTTCATGGAGTTTATAGTGAACTCACAAATAAAGGCAATACTTCATGGGTGACATACTAGTATAAAATATATAGAAAATTTTATATAATATATAAAGCATTAAGCATAGGGGAAAGTTAAATTAAAGGAGAAGTTAAGATGGCATTTCAGAATGTGGTGGTTGGAGAGCCACTTGTGCATCCTAAAGAGTTGATAGCACTAAACGATGGGGATTGGGAAATCAACGAAAAACAGCAAACACTCTTTACATTGGAGAGATTTCTACCTAAGATTATGGTAGAGGCTGGTGTTGTAAAGAGTATAAATGAGGTAAGAAGAAACCAGCCAAAGTTGGTTAGAACACTTGATACCTTAGATTGCATAAACATTAAATGGGGAAAGCATTTCTTATACATAGTAGTAGGTGAGTAATAGTATGGGAGAGAGTTACATACAAAGCCAATTAGAGCTACTGAAGCTATTACCTAGCAGTACAAATGGAGAAATCTTTACTGGTGAAAAAACCGCTAGAGAAATAATAGATAGCTTAGTTAGCTGGATAGGTTTAAGTGTATTTCAGAATCCGAGCTCGAAATTCCTAGATATCTATACCAAATCCGGAATATTCTTACTATTACTATACAATACACTCATGAAAACTTTATCTTGTGTGATACCGGACGAGAGCAAGAGATCAGCTCACATTCTAAACAATATGTTATACGGCGTAGCACCATCTACTGAAACAGTTTTAGTCAGCAGAAAAACATTGTACAGAGATCGGTCTACAGTTGGAAACATTAAACACATACCAGGATATAAAACAAGCAAGAATAGAAAAGATATTATAAGTAGGGAGCTAGGAGATATGAAATTTGACGTGGTGATTGGGAATCCACCATACAATAGGGGCATGGACCTAGATTTTGTAAAGCTAGGGTATGATGTATCAACAAAATATGTTTGTATGATAACTCCTGCTAAGTGGCAAACAGCTGACGCAGACCAGCGTATTTCTAGTAATATATCATACGGAGAATTTCGTAGACAACTAGTTCCTCACATTAGCCATGTTTGCTTTTATCCTTGCTGCAAGGACGTGTTTGACATTCTACAAGTGGACGGCGTATCCTATTTTTTAATGGACAAAGAGAAGCACGCTACAGCTGTAGTACAAAATGTGTCTAAATATTTTCCCGAGCTTAATGGGAAAGAGGTCCGAGATATAACTAAAAGACAATCTTTAGTAAATATAGGAAACAGTCTTGTAGAGTACCTTGGAGACTATACAAGGTTCCAATTTAGCAATACTTTTGGAAAAGCTAGATATCAAGTGTGGATGAATACACAAACACCTGGAGGCTCCCTATCAACTGTAACAAGCAGAAGGCCAACTTTATTTGTAGGCGCAGGGGAAATTGAAGATATATCATCTGGGGTTCAGTTTGAGCATTCTCCATCAAGCATGCTGGCATTTGAGTCTGATAAGATAGAAGAGTGCAATTCATTTCTTTCCTGGATAGGAACGAGGTTTACACAGTTATTCCTATTTATAAATCAAAGTAAACTAACTGGAAATTTAACAGACGATTGTTTCCGATTTGTCCCTGCCCCCACGGTCCTTAATGAGCAGGGAAACAGAATCCCAGGTAAATTCGATCATATCTATACAGACCAGGAACTATATAAAACATTTAATATTCCCCAGAAATACCTTGATGTAATTGAAGCAATTATTAAAGAAAGGAAGCAGTGAGCAGACAGTATCCATAATATCTGGAGGCAGCTAGGGTCGACAGCGCTGTACAGAGTTAAAAATAGTAGGGGTGAGATAGTAGGATTTATACTATCTGATGGTGTATTCTACAATGTGCATTATACAACAAGACAAATAAATTAAACAGAAAGGAAGTTAAAACATGGGAAAGATTGAGTACACTCTGAGCATTGAGGCAAACGAGGCACTTCGGACTGGGAACAAGGAGCTTAGAAAGGTGTGCCAGAATATTCTGTGTGCAATCAAGAACAAGGCCATCGACAGCAGAAAAAGTGAGTTAACAGAGGAAGAGGAGAAGCAGGTAATTATCAAGCTCTACAAGCAGAATAAGGAAAGCATTGACACCTGCCCAGCAGACAGAACGGATATTCTGAGAGAGCTAGAGTATGAGAGAAAGAAGCTCGAGGAGTTTATGCCACAGCAAATGAGTGAGGTTGAAATCAGACAGACAATTGATGAGGTACTAAGTAGCATTGGTATCTCAACACCTACCCCTAAGGATAAGGGCAGAATTATGAAGGAGTTAATGCCCAAGGTCAAGGGTAAGGCAGACGGGAAGCTTGTGAATCAAATACTGTCAACTTATTTTGCATAATAGGAGCAAACTAGATGTATAAGTCTATCAAAGATATAGATTTTAAGACAGTTGATATGTATGATATAATACATATGGACAAAGAATTTTTTGAAGGTATGTCAAATGAGCAGGCAGCTGACATCCTTGAAAAGCAATTAAAAAGATACAATAAAGGAGGTTTGTATAGTCCAAGGCCACATTTAGGGAAAGCGCTAGAATTGGCAGTAAAGTCACTTAGAGAAAGTAAATAGAAACATTAAGTAATTTAAATTCATTAGTATTAACAATCTGACAGAAAAGAAGGAGTTATGAAGTTTTAGATGGACAGTGACAGTATATACCTCATCATAGCAATAATAGCATTAGTTACAATGTCGGCTTATTTCTCTGCAACAGAGACAGCATTTTCGTCTTTTAACAAGATAAGAATGAAAAGTAAGGCAGAAGATGGAAACAGCAGGGCATCTTTGGTTCTAAAGTTATCAGAGGACTATGATAGGCTAATATCTACGATTTTGATAGGTAACAACATAGTCAATATAACAGCATCAACAGTAGGAACAGTACTGTTTACTAAGTTATATGCAGACTATGGGCCAACAATTTCAACAGTGGTATTAACATTGGTAGTGCTGATATTTGGAGAGATATCACCAAAGAGTTTAGCTAAAGAGCATGCTGAAAGTTTTGTATTATTCTCTGCACCAATTTTAAGAATCTTTTTGATTATACTAAGACCATTGAATTTTATATTTTCACAATGGAAGAAATTATTAAACCTCATCTTTAAACCGTCTGAAGACAGTGGAATAACAGAGGAAGAACTGTTGACAATGGTTTCAGAGGCAGAGAATGAGGGTGGGCTAGACCAACATGAGAGTGAGCTAATCAAGTCTGCAATAGAATTTGGCGAGCTAGTAGCTAAAGATATCTTAGTGCCAAGGGTTGATATCATAGCAATACCTTATAACGAATCAATGGATAAAATAGCATCTGTCTTTGCTGAGAGCGGATATTCAAGGCTTCCTGTGTACGATACAGATATAGACAATATAGTAGGCATACTCCATGAGAAGGATTTCGTTGCAGCTAGGTACAGAGGGCAAGAAGATATAAAGGGTTGCTTGTCAGAGGTTCATTATACAACTGCAAATGCAGACTTAGGTTTACTGCTGAAAACACTTCAGAAAAAGAAAGCTCACATGGCAATCGTTGTAGACGAGTATGGCGGAACCGAAGGGCTTGTAACAATGGAGGACATCCTAGAAGAGATAGTCGGAGAAATTTGGGATGAGCATGACGAGGTAGTTGAGTCAATTAAGAAACAGGCAGATGGTTGTTATTTAGTAGCCGCTAATACTGATGTATCTGACATTTTTGACCTTATGGAAATCAGAGGAGATTGTGAGGCAAGTACAGTATCAGGGTGGGCAATAGATAAGCTAGGCAGATTACCAGTTGTTGGTGATACTTTTATATCAGATGGTATGGAGGTAGAAATAACAAAGGCAGACCAGAAGAAAGTGATAGAGGTACTAATAAAGAAAGTTAAGCAGTCAGATGAACCAGATGGTACAGATAAGGCAAAAGAAGCAGGTAAAGTAGAGCAGGAATACGAGGCAAGCTAGTTTAATGGCTATGGTGCAAGTAAAACGCATCATAGCCATTTTTATTTGAACAAATTTAAGTTATACATTTATAAGATAAAGAAATAAAAATATAAAATATTGATTATGCAATACAGACAACAGAGGACGTGGTATAGATGACTGAATGGGCATATAGTATAGACCCAGTTACACTTATAGCATGCTTAATCATCATAGCAACATTGTTAATTCAACTAATACTATGCTTTAAGGTTAAAAGTAAAATAATTAGGCTACTACCAATTTCAGTATTGGTAGTAGTATCAGCAGTTTTTACGGTGTTATGCGCACTAACAACTGGTTGGGATGGGCTAGCATATGCATTGTATGCAATATTCGCTGGTATACTGCTAATGATTTGTTGCTTCAGCTGGGGAATTTGGTGGGTAGTAAAGCGAATAAAAGCAAAGAAAATACAAGCTAAAAATAATATAAACACAGAGAAATCTGGGGGCGAGCATAATGTGGGATGATTATAATGGGCTATATGGTATGAGCAGTGATATGATAGCCGAGCAAATGATGCAGAAAAACATGGAGACATCTGGAGGATACCAGGCAAAGGTAACAGGTGACACAGGAGAATTAAAGCTATCATCAATATTAAAGAGTTTACCAGAATGTTATCATGTTATGGACGATGTGCTACTACAAACAAAGCGTGGGAGTACCCAAATAGACCATATAATAGTCAGCCCATTTGGTATATTCATAGTTGAAACTAAAAATCATAAGGGAATGATATTTGGTGACTGTTATGGACAAGTATGGACACAAGTTCTACCTAGGACGGGCAGGTTTAAGTTTTATAGCCCAGTATTACAAAATGCAGGACATATAAAGAATTTAGTCGAGCAGACAAGAATACCGCCAAAATTCATGTCTGGGGTAATAGTATTCACTAATCCTGAAGTAAACTTAATGAATGTTAATTGTCCATTTTGTTTTCAGATAGACTCCTTATATTCATATATAGCTAGCTTTACAACGCAGATATTAGGTGAAAGACAAGTAATAGCAGCAATACAACGCATAGATAAAATTGATACAAACAGTTATATGAATAGACAAAAACATATAGATTATGTAAATAGCATAAAAGAAAAAAGAGGGTACTAAAGAAACCTGAGAATAAACAGCAAATAAACATAGACGAGGATGGAATTATGCATGTGGTTATATCATGGTACGTACAGTCAATATTACAAGACAATTAAAAAACAGGGTTTGATTCTACCTGATGCTAATAAAGACACGGTGACACAAGAATTGGACACGCTGATAAATAACAGGGCAGGAAGGAAACTGCGTGGTGGATGTGTTTACCTCTCAAATGACAAAGATACAATGATGGGGTTTGATGAGTATTTTAGGATTTCGACATCTTGGATTGATACAAGATTACTGTATGTAGCAAATAACAGGGAATTAGACGAGATACTCTGCAGAAGAAGCAAAGAAGACATGGCCAAACACATAGACGGCTATATAAAATCTTACATTAGCTATGAAAATTATTTAAATGTACAGGAGAAGTATGATAGAG
>ENA-OYWJ01000980-OYWJ01000980.1-human-gut-metagenome-genome-assembly--contig:-NODE-980-length-11440-cov-7.608169_pt1 | contig 11440 bp, 17 predicted proteins | sample MGYA00244169_ERZ653395 | MGnify/ENA primary metagenome ERZ653395 (study PRJEB26926, sample SAMN06165120) | human gut metagenome | biome: ENVO:00009003; feature: ENVO:2100002; material: ENVO:00002003...
ATGCGATCGTCGGCAGCGTCAGATGTGTATAAGAGACAGGTCCTTCATGGTGACAGTGAAGGCGCCGCTGGTATGTCTGCCTGATCCTGAGTAAAACAAATTGCTCATGTGCGCCCCTCCTTTCTGGTTTTGGGTATAAAAATACCGCCTTGGGTTTTCCCTTGGCGGTAGCGGTTCGCTATTTTGTTTTGGTTCCGTCCGGCGTGAACTCGTGGAGAACATTGTCCGGCGTTTCTATTCGGATCATGTTCCCGGATATTGTGGCCGAGAACTGGAGTGTCGCGCGTCCTTCGGAGCTGTAATGGATCTTTTTCCTCCAGCTCGCTGCGGTAGATAGGTTGATCAGTTTAACATTGACGGCCGGGATCTCTTTGTCGTTCTCGTCGTAGTCGCTGTCTGTGTCGTATACTACAACGCAGAACTCAGGGGTGAGAGCCCATGCGTCGAGGATAGCGTCCCCGCAGAGTTTCTTCGTGGCGGCTTTTTCCTCGCTCAGAGTAAAAAGAGTGCCTTCGTCGCTCAGTGCGTAGCCGATCCCGTCGTCAGTTATAACGGCGTCCTCTATGAGTTCCTCTGTTTTCCTTATCCGGATTCCGCTCGCCTTGGTTGCGATCGCGATTCCCTCGTTTGCGTTTGCGTCCATTCCCGTGAGAATATAATATTCGCCAGACTGAGAAGCCCACGCTTTGTCGGCGTCGAACCACTCCTTGCCGTTTCTCGTGAAAATACCCGGCTTTCCGTTTCTCTGTGAGATCTCCCAGCTTTCTGCCTTGGTTCCGTTATTTAATCCCATTGTTGTGTCCTCCTTATGGTTTAGTCATCTTTGGAATATTATACAACGGAGCGGCGACGCTTATCAATCCTCCGTCCGGAAAATTTGCACCCCTCCCAGTTCTTTTCTGAGGGTAGGCACATAGGAAAAACCGCCCGGATCTTTATCATGTCCCCGGACGGCTTTCGCTGTTATACAGAGTAGCACGGTGGTTTATCCCCTTTTATCCCTTTTTGTCCCTTTTTATCCCCCTGTGTGCTCGTGAGCGTTCCGTCTGTGGCTTTCTCCTGAGTGTGTGCGTATTTCTTCGGGCGCGCAAAAAAGCCCGCCGTCGGCCTTCCTGTGGCTTCTGGCGGGCGTTGTTATCCCTGTTCTTGTTTTGCTCTGTATATTTTGGCCAGCGATTGAAGCGCCGAGCCGTGTAGCTTGAATGTTCTTTTGAGGTAGCGCTGCTCGTGTTCGTCGTAGTCCTCCCGGCTACCATGAAGGGCGGCGCATACCGTCCACCAGTTCGCAGCGTCGAAGTAGTGCATTTCTAAGACGGTCTGCTCGTCTGGCTTTTCCATTTCGGAGATCAGGGCCTCCAGTTCGCTGCGTTCCTGATCCTCGTCTGCGATCATTCGGCGGATCGTTTCCTCCAGTGTTACCTTCTGGATCACCTGCCGTTCCTGTTTGCTGGTTCCGTCGCCACCGCCTCCGGATATTCCGTCGAAGCTCGGCGAGGATATGGAGCCCATGACGGCCTCCAGATTCTCCAGCCGTTCGATCTGGTTGTCGATCCTGCGGTGGAGTGCTGCGTAGCTTTCCAGCTTTTTCTTGATCTCGTCGGTTTCCTTCGGCTGTTTTGCCTCACTGTTCTGGTGCATGGGTTCCACCTCCTTTCGCTGGCTTATTCCGTGAACATTCTCTCGAAGTGCTCGCGGCCCAGCTCTTTGCCCTTCCTGAACAGTCGGATCCCGGTCGTCTTGCCGGTTGTTCTTATGTATCGTTTTACGATTGTGTCAACAAACTGAGGACTCAACTCCATGAGGTACGACTTCTGGCCGATACTTTCCGCAGCGATCAGAGTCGTGCCGGATCCTCCGAAGGCGTCCATGACTCCCTCGGCCCACTGTGTATTGTCCAGCAGTTTCTCCAGTATCTCCACCGGCTTTTGCGTCGGGTGGAGCTCATTCCCGGAGCGGGTGGCTTCGATTACGTTCCCGTAGCCCTTGTGGTTGTCCCATGCTGGCTTTGTGCGGTGTGCGAACATTATCAGCTCGTGCTGAGTTCTCCAGCCCATACCCATGCCCGGCGTTTTCTTGTTCCAGACGATCATATTCTTGACGCCGAACCCGCTTTCCTCCATTACGTCGTAGAGATAGAGCCACATTCTCCAGTCGGTGAAGCAATAAACCACGGTACCGGTGAACTGTTTCAGGATCGAGCGCATGAGCTGCTGGTACCCGCGGGTGCTGAGGGTATCGTTCGCGATCGTCACTTTGATTTCTTTCCCGTTTGCGTCGTAGCGTTTGGTTCCGATACTTCCGGTGCTGCGTCCGGATTCCTGAAAACCTCCGGAGCAGTACGGTGGATCCATGAGAAGGATCTGAGGCTCGGCCCCGTCGAGTAGGAGAGCGCGATCAGCTTCGTTTGTGCTATCTCCGCACACAAGGCGGTGGTTTCCGAGAATCCAGAGATCGCCGCGTTGCGTGATTGTCTGATCTTCCTCCGGAAGCTCTGGGATCTCGTCCGGCTCTGTGAGGTCATTGTGCAGGGCTTCGGCCAGTCCAGTGACGAGGCTTTCCACTTCCTTGTCGGTGTAGCCGGTCAGCTCCATGGGGATCTCGCCGGTGTCAATATCGGCGAAAATGTCAGCCAGCAGCTTGTTGTCAATCTCTGCCAGCTCTGCGATCCGGTTGTCTGCCACCAGATCGGCGTATTCCTCGGCCTCGTTCGTGTAGTTCTGGTAGTCCACCGGCACTTCGGTGAGTCCTTCGAGCTTGGCAGCAGCGAGGCGGCCGTGGCCCTTTACTATGAAACCGGAGCGCTTCGACACTGTGATCGGCGCCCTCCACCCGGTCTGGCGGATAATGCGGCCGAGTGCTTGGATCTGTGCGTCCGGGTGTGTGTTCGGATTCTTCGGGTTGGGGATCAGCTTCTCTATGGCCACGATTGCGTCATGTGCGCAGAATACCGGTACCCCTCCAGCGGTTGCCTTTGGCTGCGCTTCTGTTTTATAGTCCATGTTTTCGTTCCTCCTTTATTTTGATAGGCCGGTGGCAATACGGGCACGTCCCGGCTTTGATATTCTTCTTTGTGACCGCGCTCGCGATCTCGTAGTACATGTGGCAGCTCGTTGAGTACCACTCTTTAAAGCCGAGCCCCGGCACCCATGAGCAGGCGCCGGTCTCTTTGCTTGGCCAGCTCACTTTTTACCCTCTGTCCGGCGGTCGCCCGGTGCGCACTTGCCGGTTGGTAGTTGTACGGTATCAATAGTTTGGGCTGCTTTCAGGATTCTGCGGCGGTAGTGCTTCCAGCTTTCGTCCTGTTTCTTTACGACGCCATAGATCGGGCCCACATTGGAGAGGGTGAGCTGTTCCATGGTTTCGTATTTCGGCAGACTGCGCAGGGAAAACCCCAGCTTTTCGCGGATCCTTTTCTCGTAGTCGGTGTTGTTTTCGCCTTTATTTCTTCTAATACCATAAATGGGGCCGACGCCGTTTAGCGTGAGCCCTTTCATGGATTCGTCCAGAGTGCGGGAGATCTTTCTCCTGCGATTGTATTCCCTGATCTTTTTCCCGGTTCGCCCGATCCAGATCAGGAGAGTGGCCACCCAGAGAGTGATCAGCAGCAGCGCGGTTGGTACCCACACGAGCCCGGCGATCACCACCGGCCAGCTCATTGATATAATGCCGCAGGCTTTCAGGATTGCCAGCATGGCCACGCCTGCGAGTGTTGCCAGTGTGTAGAGTAACGGCCAGCCCATAGGCTTGTTCTTGTTATCGTCCATTTCGTCCTCCTTTTCTTTTAGCTGCTCGTCTGGCTGCACGGTTCGGCCGCACCGGTTCTTGTCTGATAGGCCAGAGGGAGAGTGGGGCCGGTTTTTCCTGCTTGCTCCGCAGCATATCTCCGCCGATCTTGTGGAGCGCTTCCGAGTAGCTCAGCGCGGTGCTTTCCGCGAGTCTGCGAGCTTGTTTTTCTATGTCGTCGAGGTCACACTCCAGATAGAAGGCCAGCACTGCGGCGTATTGCCTGCACCTGAGTGCCTCCAGCACGTCCCTTGTTATTTTTCTGTCGGGGAAGTAGTGCCTCGCGTCTATTTTGAGAGAGTAGAGCCCCTCTGCGTTATTTTCTTCTTTCACGCTTTGCCCTCCTTCGCTGCGCGCGGTTTGGGCCTTCCTTTCGGAACGGTGACAGAAGCCCGGCTTTGATCGCGCACTCAGTACAGAGCATTTTCGCGCCCTGTTCTTTGGCGAGCCGGTCGGCTTCCGGGTGTTTCCAGCATTTCCGGCCGCATGTCGGGCACTCGACGGGCTCCCAGTCCGGGTGCTTGGCCTGCACGTCGCCGTTCAGGTTCTTGTCCAGCGGGAGGCAGAGGATCCCGCCCCGGTCGGTCTGCTTTCTTGGCGTCAGATCGAAGCCGTGAGCCCGGAGCTGTTCGCGGGTGTTGTTGGTGCTTTCTTCCTGCTTTACCTCCAGAACTTTCACCTTGTCCAGTGGCAGGCAGAACGAGCCCTGCGGCTCCCATTTCTTTGCCTTCCAGTTCTCTGCGAACTTCTCCAGAGTGTCGAACAGGCAGAGGCCCGCCTCGGTTTCGGTCTGGAATACGGTCTGCATGACTACCTCGTCCTCTGAGTCCTCCCAGCCGTAGAGGTGCCAGCTCTCGCGGTTGTCGTAGTCCCACTGTGAGAACCAGAGCACATGGCCGTCGATCGGCCAGCCGGTGCCGGTTACTTTTCCGGTGATAACTTTCGGTTTATATTCCATGGTTTTGTCCTCCCTTAGAAAAATCTATTTAATGCGATAATGAGCACGATCACGGCCACGAAGGCGATCGTGATGTTCTGCTGTCTGAGCCCGTTCTTTTCTCCGATAACTCCAAAAAGCAGGAGAGCAGCCACGAGGGCCAGCACTATGTTTATGATCAGTATGTTCTTGTCCTCCTTTGGTTTGCCGGGAGAGCTTGGCCCTCCCGGTATGTTCCCGACATTTATGTCGGCCACATTATGCAATGATCGTGATTTTCTCGCGATCCGGAACGTCTGCCAGCGATTTGACGAGGTAGTTCTTCACATTGTCCACCGCCTGAGACTTCCAGAGGCCACCGTCAGCAGCCACCAGCTTGAAGGCAGGGGCTCCGCCGCGTCCCTCGCTGATTCTGAACACGAAGTCGCTCGCAGGCTGCGGAACTTCCAAAAATGTGCGGTACGGGATCAGGCTCACCGGATTAGGGACGAAGGCGGCGTCCTTTGTGGTTACTCCGGTTTTGATGATTGCCTGCTGGCTTACGCCGTCGTCTGAGAAGGTTCCCTGCTGTGTGTTCACGATATTGCTCGCCATAATAGTGACGGCTTCGCGGTCGTCTGTTTTCTGGAAGCATGACTGCATAGCCACGAGGAAGCTCTCCTGATCATACTCGCGGCCATACTCAAACTGCGGCAGCAGGGCGTTGACCTCGAACAGAGTCTCACGGTCACGCTCGGCCAGCAGTCCGGAGTAGAGCAGCACCTTTGTGGCGCTTACCACCTGAATGATCATTCTGTCGCGGAGTTCCTCGCGGCTTTCCTTGATATAGTCCACCAGAGAGGTGAGAGTGGTCGCTTTGATCGGCTCGGCCTTGTCGGCTGCGTCATAGCGTCTGAGATCCTTCGTGCAGTATGTCCGGCCGTTAATCTCGATTGTTTCCGGCTTCTCAGCCTTTACGGCCAGCCCTGTGATATATGCGATTGCTTCTTTGATTCCTTCCATTTTCTTGACCTCCTTATGCTTCTTTTGCTGGTGCGATTTTTACCACCTTCATGTTATTGCGTCCGCCGGTTGTCTGGCGGTCGTCCGTAGGCTGTCCGGCGGTTTCGTACACCTCGCCGGTGTCCGGATCGTAGTCACGGCCCGGAACTAATTCGGCAGCGGCAGCAGGTGCCTGTTTTCCCCTGTTTTTAAGATCCAGAGGCTTGCCTGTCGGATTCTGTCCCGGTGTAGGAGCTGCAGCTTGTGTTTCCTCTGGTTCCTGATCCTGATCGGCGTCCGTGAAGTCGGAGAGATCCATCTGTCCGCGGATCTGCCCGTCGTATTCGGCGATCTCGATCTGGCCGGTTCTCATATTGACGCCCATCACCATTTGTGTGTCGATTGCTTCGGTAGCCGCGAGCTTTGTCGTGACAGCGATCTGGGTTCCTACCATTTGGCGGGTTTTGTTCGGCGTAAATTTAATATTTACCGTGATCTGGCGCTTGGTGGTTGCTTCTGTGTTCGGATTCTGAATATTTTCAGCCACCTGCATGAGTGCCTCGTTGAGCTTCTCGGCGAAGGCCCCGCCTGCGAGAGCTTCGAGGTTGATCTTTGCCTGTACTTTCTGCTTTTTCATGTGCTTACCTCCTTACCGCAGCCCATACGGCTGTATTTTTTCCGGTTCTTTTGCTCGGTTTCTTCCCGACGACTTCCAGAACTCCGGCGCCTTTCAGCTCTGTGAGTCTCGGCGCCACGAAGTTGCGGTCGTAGTATTTCAGGTGGCCAGCAGCCACCAGCTCGTCGGTGATTTCTTCCACGGTCATTGACCGGTTTCCGAGGGTTTCCAGTATTAGCTTGCAGCGCTCGCCGCTGCGTGTTCGTATGCCGTCGTAACTCTGGCGGCGTGTCTGTTTAGTGATCCCGTTCATGGTTTCCTCCTTATCTGAACCGGCGGAGCAGTGGCCCCGCTGGCTCTGGTGCTTTTATATGTGCCATGTGGCAAACTCGCGCCCGGTGCTTTCCGGACTCCGCCACACTATGACGGCAGAAGGAAACGGAGCTGCGTCCTCGCCGTTTCCGTCCTCGTCGGTGAATTTCAGGCGGCCGCGGAGGAATCTCACCTCGCTGGCCTTGCCGAAGATCCAGTCGTGAAAATATGCCGTGTCAGTCCGCGAAGGAATGAGCATAACCACGGTGGTGCCGGGCTTCCGGCTTTCTTCGTAGCCTTTGCGTACCCAGTCGGCGATTGCTCGGCCGTATGGCGGATTGCAAAACACGCAATACCCCCCCAGTCTTGCTTTAGGCCGTCGTCGTCCGGCGTGAAGTGTTTCGCGCACTTGGCGCTTTTGTCGGTGCTGGCCGGATCCAGTTCAAAATGAAACTCGCGATCCAGTTCCGCGAAAAAATCCGGCGGAGTGCACCAGCACATGTTTTTACTGCTCAGCAGTGCGTCGTTCATTGGCTTGATCTCCTTTCTACTACAATATATTTATGGTTAATATCCCTTACAGCCAGTAAGGAATTATCCATCTTGTTGCTTAAGCTGTTAGAATGTAGGTAGCAATTGGATATCTTCTCCTTTCTTGGACTTCGCGTCCGTAACACAGACTGATAACCAGCTCCTCATTCGCAGCGTTCGTTTTATGCAGGTTGAATCACCTCAGGTGCATTCGTGTCACACCACAGTAGATTGAATAGGCAATGAGTAAAACTGGTACTTATCCATTGCAATAATCTTAAGGAGTGACAAATTTATGAACGCAGTAGGTATCGATGTTTCAAAAGGTAAAAGTATGGTTGCTATTATGCGGCCTTTTGGCGAAATTGTTTCCACACCCTTTGAAATTAAACACACATCCAGTGACATCAATTCGCTTGTAAAACTTATCAAGTCTATCGAAGGTGAGTCCCGAATTGTAATGGAGCATACCGGACGCTATTACGAAGTCCTTGCCCATCAACTTTCCGAAGCAAATCTTTTCGTTAGTGCCATTAACCCAAAGCTTATCAAGGATTTTGATAACGATTCCCTTCGTAAAGTCAAAACAGATAAAGCTGACTCTGTTAAAATTGCCCGATATGCACTTGACAAGTGGCAAAATCTGAAACAGTATAGCGTTATGGATGAATTACGCAATCAACTCAAAACCATGAACCGTCAGTTTGGCTTTTACATGAAGCACAAGACGGCTATGAAGAATAACCTTATCGGCATCCTTGACCAAACCTATCCTGGTGTTAATACTTATTTTGACAGTCCTGCACGTAGTGACGGCAGCCAGAAATGGGTCGATTTTGCATCTACATACTGGCATGTAGACTGTGTCCGTAAAATGTCCATAAACGCTTTTATTGATCACTATGAAAACTGGTGCAAACGCAAGAAGTACAACTTCAGCAAGTCAAAAGCTGAAGAAATCTATGGAAAAGCAAAGGAGCTTGTTCCTGTACTTCCTAAGGATGACATTACAAAGCTTATTATCAAGCAGGCAGTTGACCAACTTAACAGTGCTTCTATTACTGTTGAGTCGCTACGCACTCTCATGAACGAAACTGCATCCAAGCTTCCGGAGTATCCCGTTGTTATGGCAATGAAAGGGGTTGGAACGTCACTCGGTCCTCAACTGATGGCTGAGATTGGTGATGTTTCCCGTTTCACTCACAAGGGTGCCATTACTGCTTTTGCCGGTGTAGACCCTGGTGTTAACGAATCCGGCTCTTATGAACAGAAAAGTGTTCCAACTTCAAAACGAGGTTCTTCTGACCTCAGGAAAACACTATTTCAGGTAATGGATGTCTTAATCAAAACACATCCACAAGATGATCCTGTGTATCAGTTCTTAGACAAAAAACGGGCTCAAAAGAAACCGTATTATGTCTATATGACTGCCGGTGCTAACAAGTTTCTACGCATCTACTATGGACGAGTGAAAGAATATCTTGCATCTCTTCCAGAATCTTAATTATCTACTATACCTTTCAGACCAGCACTGGTGTGGTGGTCTTGTTTTGATGTCTAATTTTCAACCTGTATAAAATTTTCAAAGTTCTTTCATTTTAGCCTTGACTTTTTATTTGCAGGCTGTGTTGTTCAATATCCTGAGTACATATCTGGCCATTCTCTCAAAAAAATCGCGTTTTTCCTTCCAGGGCATATTTACAACATATCTGTCTATGTCAATCTGCTCTCTCTTTCCTGTTACTATGTATCGCACATCAAAATGAAAAGCCTCTTCCAATATTGACAGTTTCTCACATGAAATTGCAGAATCTCCATATTCGTATCTCTGATACTGCTTTGTGCATATACCAAGAGCATCCGCAACATCATCCTGAGACAGTGCATTCTCTTTTCGTATCTTTCTCAGACGTTTACCCATATTCTTTTGATATTCCTGGTCTTTATCGTTATCGTTCGACATATTACTCCTTCCATTTCATCCATAATAGAATACTATTTTCTTCTATAAATCAGAACCGAGTAATATGTGGAAGATTTTGGACATATTAGCGTGATTTTTTCCAGATAAAACCAGACACCCAACACATATCAATATTTTTTATTATTTGTACCAAGGACAGATTATGGGGATATTTTCCTATATTCTGTACCTTTTCTGTATGTTATTACTACATTGCTCTTTTCCGCTGTCGTAATGCTTCCATATCTGTAGAGTATCTGCTGGCTTTTTCCTGATCATGTTCCTTTCCACGGCAGTTCTCAAATATCTTCATATAAATTTCATCCACCACCCCTACGATTTCTTTCTTGCATCTTACACATGTAATCTCAACACTGCAATTTCCCGCCACCTTAAACAACTGCTTTCCGCAGGACGGGCAGCTCACATATCTCATCTTAACTCTCTCAGTCATCATCAAAGTCCTCCTGACATTGTACAATTTACGTACCATTCAACGGATAAGGGAAATGAAAACCATTGATGATTATATTCTCTGGATAAATGAGTTCCGATGTGCCGAAGTCCGCACCATTCATCCTGTGACCTTCTTGCTGATCTTTTCGACTGGTATAACACCATTAAAAAGCTATCTCTCCTCCATAAACCACATATTGTTGTCCTCATAGAAAAGATGGCTCTCTTTTCCGTCAACAATACAGGTATAACGTATTCCGGCTCCGCCTGCTTTCAGGCTTGCCGCTCTTCTTACATCTGTTACTTTCTGAATCTCATATACATGGCCATCCTTCCAGATAAAGCTCCTTGGCAGAAGCCTTCCGTCATTTGTAAATTCAGCCATGACATTTACATATACCTTGCTGCTTTCCATAATAGTTCAATCCCTCCTGTCTATCCAAAGTACCCATGCGGATGTACCGTATGATCAGACTTTGCATCACATGCTGACAGTATTCTGTCACGGTACATAAGCCCTCTCTGGACACTGTAAAATCCAAATCTTTTGCGGATAATATCAACCGTCTCATCCATTTTCATCTGTTTTTCTCTTGCCTGAGGATCCATGAACATGTCCAGCTGCTCCCAGAAATAATCTGTCACAAGATCCGTTCCACGTATTCCTATGCTCCGCAGTGGCTTTTGAAAGCACTCTGTCCGGCTGCTTTTCAGCTCCTTATCATCCGCCGGTAGTCTGTAGTTGTCTTTGTATAGCCTGTATCCAGCCTCTGCAATCTCTTTGGTGATATTGCTCGCATTCTGTAACTTTACCTGTTTTGAAAAATGAAACAGTTCTTTGTCACGGACACTGATTTCAACAGTCCGGCACCGGAAACCATTCTCCCGGAGTCTTGCCGCTACACTTTCTGCCAGAATGTATAACACAATCTTGACATCTTCATCTGTTTCCATATCCCTGGGCGTTGTTGTACTGTTGCCTACGGACTTGACCGGAGCTGATGTGTTTTCCAGCTTTACCGGAGATTCATCATATCCATTAGCAAAAGCCCACAGAATACTTCCCATCTTGCCAAGTTTTCTGACCAGCAGGGTTTCATCAGATTTTGCCAGATCTCCGATAGTCCGGATTCCCATGCTATATAACTTTTTATTCGTTGCATTTCCCACATATAACAGATCAGAAACTGGAAGACACCAAGCTTTTCTCTGAAACTCATCCTCATACATAGTAGTAATGGCATCCGGCTTCTTATAATCAGATCCAAGCTTGGCGAATATCTTGTTGAACGACACACCCGCGCTCACCGTAATGCCAAGTTCTTTTTTCATCCTGCTGCTTATTTCCTGTGCAATGTGAAATCCGTCTCCCTTGAGAGTTGCACTGTCTGTCACGTCCAGCCAGGACTCATCAATTCCGTATGGTTCCCTCTTATCTGTATAGTCAGCATAAATTTCCTGTGCCATTCTGGAAAATCTGAGATACAGGTCCATTCTTGGGGGAAGAAATGTTATGTCAGGGCATACCTGTTTTGCCTGCCATAATGCCATTCCGGTTTTTACACCATATCTCTTGGCCGTATAATCAGCGGTCAGCACAATTCCATGTCTCGCCTCAGGATCACCTCCTACTGCTACAGGCTTTCCCCGAAGCTCCGGATGATGCAGAAGCTCTACTGATGCATAAAAACAGTTACAATCACTATGCAGTATTGTCCGGTTCACTGAATCACCTTCTTTCCTGCTGCCGGATGATATGCCATCCGTCTACATGGCATAATATAATACTTTTCTAATTGCTAATCAATGGTAATATCTGTCTCTTATACACATCTCCGAGCCCACGAGACTAGGCATGATC
>ENA-OYWJ01000982-OYWJ01000982.1-human-gut-metagenome-genome-assembly--contig:-NODE-982-length-11432-cov-4.981893_pt1 | contig 11432 bp, 10 predicted proteins | sample MGYA00244169_ERZ653395 | MGnify/ENA primary metagenome ERZ653395 (study PRJEB26926, sample SAMN06165120) | human gut metagenome | biome: ENVO:00009003; feature: ENVO:2100002; material: ENVO:00002003...
TATAATGAGCGCAAGAGAGCCAACATGCTTGCATGATTGGCGAACGGCGAAGTGATTTCCCGATGTACACCTCACCACCAGCGCAATCAAAGGAGTGAACCTATATGATACAGAAAAAGAAATTCGTAAAAACCTTCCGTAACACCAAAACCGTGCAGTTAATTCTTCTTCTGCTGTTGGAAACCGCCTATGTTCTGGTCCTGACTCTGAACCCTGCACTGGGCACAAAGCTTTTCGAAGACCGGACTCTGTTTATCTTATGCACACTTTCCTGGATCCTTGCATTATTTAATCTGATATGGTTATTATACGATTTCTATAAATTACGCACTTTTGCCGAAGAAAGCCATGCTCTGAACCGTGCGGCCTTCCTGGATCATCTGACCGGTATCCCCAACCGGCACGGTCTGGACGTGGTCTTCGAGACCTATGACTCTCCGGAATCTCTGGCTCATGTAGCCTGCTATATGGTGACCATCACCAACCTGAAAGAGATCAACCAGACCATGGGCCATGTCGTAGGTGACCAGATGTTAAAAGACTTCTCCGGTATTCTGGAAAGCGTTGGTGATGCTTTCGGTGTGGTGGGCCGTAACGGAGGCAACGAATTCCTGATGATCGTCAACCACGGCTCTCATGACACCATGGAATATTTCATCGAAAGTCTGAACCAGCAGTTAAAAGAGTACAACGAGGAGCACAGTAACGCTCCCATTCAGATCCAATACGCATATATTTTAAATGAAGAGGCGCATGCCGAATATTTTTCCACCCTGCTCACAGAGACCTACAACAAGCTGCACCCCTAAGGAACCCGTTAACACAACAGTGAGACGAACGCATGAAAGACTTGAACATTCCTTACATTGCCGGTCTTGTGATCCGTGCCCAGCATAGCGACTCGGATGCCTTCGCAGAATTGTATGCTCTTACCTATAATAAAGTATACAACTACACCAGGCATTATCTGAGAGATGACTTTCTCGCTCAGGATGCCATGCAGGAGGTTTACATACTGGCTTTGAAAAACATCGGAAAACTGAATGATCCCACCGTTTTTATCGCCTGGCTGAACCGCATCTGTTTCCATGTCTGTTATGACATGACCCAGAAGAATCGTCCGCAGAATGACTGTCAGGTCTTAAGTCAGGAAATTCTGGATATTCTTCAGGACCCTCATCTGGATGCCAATCCGGAACTGCACTACCAGCAGAAGGATGAATACTCCCGGCTGACGGACGCCTTAGAGCAGCTTCCTTTCAATGAGAAGCAGGTCCTGATCATGCGCTACTATAACGACATGAAGCTCGAAGAGATCGCTGCAGCCATGGAGATCAGCCGCAGCAGCGTCAAACGCTATATTGCCTCCGGACAGGAACATTTGAAAGAAAGTATGAAAGGATAACAGAATGATGTTTTTTCATAAAAAAAACAGATATGAACTGGACATGGCAACTGCCAACAATGCTTTGCAGAATATCCTGTCCAGTTGCAACCAGCCGGTCAATACGATCCCCTTTGACAAGCTGGTGCTTCGCAAAAAAGTGAATGCCGCCTCCTACAACCGGCTGATCGTTGCCACGACACTGATCTTCGTGCTGACCTTTTTATCGCCGCTCGCCATCGTTCCTCTCTCTGAGATGACTGAAAAACTGTTGGTCCCCACACCTGCGGTGCTTACACTGGATTATGTGGAAAATAATATTTTAAGTCTGAAGTTCACCGGTGACAACATTCTTTACGAGGAGGCTTTTATGGAGACTGTGTCCGGGGAGATCATCGAACCGCTCTCTGTGGATTCCTCCAAGGGTGTGATCAATTTTCCGTTTTTGTCCGAGGAAGCCAATATTTATGTCCCCGTCAAAAACGGTGAGACTCTCCACCTGCTTTTTACTCCCGATAATGTAACGGGCCTGGAACAATAACAACAGGATGTAACGATTTTTATGCGGATGCCAAAATTATCTGCGCGACTGCGCATTTTGCTAATTACATATTCCATGACAATCGGCTTATGTGCCTGCGGATCCGGCTCTGACAATCTGCCTGTGGATGCCCCCGTCGCAGACACTTACGGCGAACCATCACAATCCTCCGCAGTTCCTTCTTCTGCGGATACGAATATCAGCTCTGCGGATGCCTCTTCTCCTGAAACGGAAGCCGTAACTGACGCAGAGCCTCTCCGGGATGCCACGCCTGTCTGTCTTGTGCCCCGGGCCGACGGAACAGCAACAGCTTCCAATGATGTGGCTGTCATTGACTATTCTCATATGTCTGACGGCTATGTCTGTGCCAATTACACCGGCACCTGTCCCAAGGTCAAACTGCGCATTACCGGGCCGGATACCGTTGTCTATACTTACGATCTGCACGGTGGCGGCTATGAGACTTTCCCCTTGTCTTCCGGAGACGGATATTATGACGTGACGATCTATGAAAATATCTCCGGTACCAACTATGCCACCTGCCTGTATGCAGACCTGGATGTACAGATTACGGATGCATTCAGCCCTTTTCTCTACCCCAACCAGTACGTGAATTTTACTGCGGACAGCAAAGTGGTGGCCAAGGGACAGGAACTTGCCGAGGGTGCTTCCTCGGATCTGGAAGTGATCACCCGGATCTATGATTATATTACCCAGAATATTACTTACGACTACGACAAAGCCTCCGATCCTCCTACGGGCTATACCTCCGATGTGGATGCCATTCTTGCTTCCGGCACCGGTATCTGTCTGGATTATGCCGCGGTAATGGCAAGCATGCTGCGAAGCCAGCGGATCCCGACCCGGCTGGAGGTCGGCTATGCCCAGGACGCCTACCATGCCTGGATCAGTGTCTACACCGCTGATACCGGATGGCTGAACGGCATCATAGAATTTGACGGCAATGTCTGGACCCTGGTGGATCCTACGTTCGGTGCCAACACGGATGACAAGACTCTGAAAAAGTTCATCGGTGACGGCAGTAATTATATCCTGCAGAAAATGTATTAGTGAAAGGGAACAAAACGCCATGAAGACCACAGAGAAAAAACTACTTTCTAATGAAGAGATCGCTTCTTTTTGCAGTCAGGCTGCCATGCTGTTTCAGGCAGGCATTCCGCCCGTGGAGGGCATGGCCATCCTGCAAAGTGATGCCCAGTCTCCCGAAGGCAAGGCGATCTTCGAGGAGATCCTTACCGTATGCCGACAGGGAGAAAGCTTTCACAAAGCACTGGAAGCCACCAAGGTCTTCCCCGATTACTGCCTGCATATGATCGCTCTGGGTGAAGAATCCGGTAATCTCGATGTGTGTATGAGCTCTCTGGCGGATTATTATGAAAAAGAGGATGCCATCGCAGGCAGTATCCGGGATGCTGTAACATATCCCTTTATCATGATCGCCATGATGGCCGCTGTCATCGTGGTACTGGTCAGCCGCGTCATGCCGATCTTCGAGCAGGTCTATATAGAGCTGGGCAGTGAGATGACCGGGTTTGCTGCATCACTTTTGCGTCTCGGCAACCATCTGAACCGGTATTCCTTTATTTTCGTAAGTATTCTGTGCATATTGTTGTTACTGTACCTTTTTGCTACCAGAACCCAGACCGGCAAACGTGTCACCGCCCGGTTCCTGAACTGGTTCCCCCTCACCAGACGTTTTTATGAAAGTGTGGCCTGCGAACGTTTTGCCAGCGGTATGGCACTGACCTTAAGCAACGGTATGGATACCTATTCCAGCTTGGATATGGTGGCCGCTCTGGTAGGCAACGAGAAAATGAAACAGAAGATCCTGAGCTGTAAGGAAGCCATTAATGCCGGTGCCAATTTTGCCGAGGCTCTGACCGGTGCTGGCATTTTCAACCACCTGTATTCCCAAATGGTATCTGTCGGTTTCCGCAGCGGTAACGTAGATGTGGTTCTCAAAAAAATAGCGGATCGTTATGAGGAAAATACCAACCGCAGACTACAATCCATCATTGCCATTCTGGAGCCGACCCTTGTCATTATTCTGTCGGTGATCGTGGGCTTGATCCTGTTATCGGTCATCCTGCCTCTTATGGGTATTATGACCAGCATCGGATAGGAGTACGATACTATGAACCGTTTTGAGCAAAAAAGTATGTCCCTCGGGCGTAAGCTGATCTATTTACTTCCCATTCTGGCCTTTGTGATATTGTTTGTTCTTTTTCTGCGGGGCATCGGCTCCGTCGGTGAATCTACTCTGAGCAAGCAGCAGGAAAGTCTGGAAACCGCATTGGAACGCAGCATTTCCCAGTGCTATGCCGTAGAAGGCTGTTATCCTCCTTCTCTGGAATATCTGGAGCAGCATTACGGACTGTTGTATGACGAGGACAGCTTCTTCATTGACTATGAATATTATGGCAGCAACCTTCTTCCGGAAGTCACTGTACTTCGCCGGACCGGTGCTCACTAAAGGAGTTTCTGACATATGAACAATAGAAATCATCAGAAGCAGGAAAAACATTTTATTGTGGATATCTTGTTCGTTCTGGCGTTGTTTGGTGTATTCGCTGTCTCCGCACTTGCCCTTGTTACCATCGGAGCAGATGTATACCAGCACACTGTAGAAGATATGGGCGTCAATTACGAAAGCCGGACGGCGGTGTCTTATATCATGGAAAAGGTGCGGCAGAACGATACCGCTGACAGTATTTTCCTGACCGATCTGGAAAATGTTCCGGCGCTCTGCATGCTTTCCGAAATTGACGAAGAAACCTACTGTACTTACCTCTATCTGTATGACGGACATTTAAAAGAACTTTTTATGCGGGAAGGAGCTTCCCTCGGCGGACAGGTATTGCCTGCCGGTACGGATATTATGGACTTGCAGGAGTTCTCCTTATCCTATGCGTCGGACGATCTGATCCGGATATCCCTGAGAACCGCCTCCGGAGAGGACCATACTTTTTATATCCACGTGCACTGTAATACTACCACAGAATAGAAACCGAACAGAAAGGATTCCGAACTTATTATGAAACATTCCAGATCCAGTTTATTTTTAATGGAAATGATCATAGCGATCCTGTTTTTTTCACTGGCCAGTGCCGTCTGTATCCAGTTGTTTGCCCGCTCACATCTTTTGAGCACACAGACGGTAAACCAGAATCATGCTGTCATTCAGGCACAGAATCTGGCAGAGTCCTATCTCTCTCTGGAGGGCAATGTGGCTGCCATGCAGGATTTGTTCTCCCCATCGGAGCTGACCGATGAAAACACTCTCCGCCTTGCCTTTGACAGCAGCTGGAATCTTTGCACTGCCGAAGATAACGCCGGCTTTTATGCAGAACTAAAAAGCACTCCGGCAGAAGAGACCGGAATCATGAAAGGCGAGATCACCGTCTATGATGTATCTACACCGGAATCTCCCATTTACACACTCTCTGTCATGCATCACACCGCAGAAAGGAGGGGATCCCATGAATAATTCCTCCAGAAAAAAACAATTCGGCATGAATATCGGATCCGCCTCGATCCTTCTGGTATTCGTGATCCTCTGCCTGGTGTCTTTTGCCGTACTGTCCATCGTCAGTGCCAACGCTGATAGCAAACTCAGCGCCCGTGTGCTGGAACGTACCACCGCTTATTATGCCGCCTGCAATCAGGCAGAACAATCCCTGGCAGGTATGGATAAGACGTTGCAACGCATGTATGCATCCAGTGGCAGCGAAGAAGCCTATTTTGTGGCGGTAGGTCACGGAAAATCTTACGTGATTCCAATCTCCGACTTACAGACCCTGCAGGTGACCATTGAGATCCTCTATCCGGAATCTGATGAAGATACCTTTTACCAGATCACTGCCTGGCAGGTTCTGAATACAGAAGAATTGCAATAATTGTTCCGATTCTAAAAGGCTCCCCGGGAAAATCCCGGAGAGCCTTTCTTAATAAAGTCTTTTTATTTTACTGATTATCAGCGTCTGTTCCCACTTCCACAGTTTCTGCTTCTGTGTTCACATCTTCATTCAGTTCTGCACCTTCTGCATCCAGTTCGCTTCCGTCGCTCAGGTTCAGTTCTGCATCGTCACCGTACATATCACCATCGAAGTCAATGGTCTCTACGGCATCGGTGCTCAGTCTGGTATTGCGATATCTCTTCATACCGGTTCCTACAGGAATCAGCTTACCGATGATAACGTTCTCCTTCAGACCGATCAGATTATCTACCTTACCCTTGATGGCAGCTTCTGTCAGGACCTTGGTGGTCTCCTGGAAGGATGCTGCAGACAGGAAGGACTCGGTTGCCAGTGCTGCCTTGGTAATACCCAGGATAATACGCTTACCTTCTGCAGGCTCCTTGCCTTCAGCGGTCAGCTTCTCGTTCATTTCTTCGAAATCCAGAACATCTACCAGAGTTCCGGGCAGGAACTCGGTATCGCCGTTATTCTCGATACGAACCTTCTTCAGCATCTGACGTACCAGGACTTCGATATGCTTATCTGCGATATCTACACCCTGCAGACGATATACACGCTGTACTTCACGAAGCATGTAATCCTGTACGGCACGAATACCCTTGATCTTCAACAGATCGTGAGGGTTTACACTACCTTCGGTCAGTTCATCACCGGCCTCCAGTACCTGGCCGTCGATAACCTTGATACGGGAACCGTAAGGAATCAGATATGCCTTGGATTCACCGGTCTCTTCGTTGGTAATTACCACTTCACGCTTCTTCTTGGTATCACGGATCTCAGCCTTGCCGCCAAATTCAGCAATGATTGCAAGTCCCTTAGGCTTTCTGGCCTCGAACAACTCCTCGACACGGGGAAGACCCTGAGTGATATCGTCACCTGCGACACCACCACTGTGGAAGGTTCTCATGGTCAGCTGGGTACCAGGCTCACCGATAGACTGTGCAGCGATGATACCAACTGCTTCACCTACCTGTACGGCTTCACCGGTTGCCATGTTGGCACCGTAACATTTTGCACAGATACCAACGTGTGAACGGCAGGTCAGGATCGTACGGATCTTCACTTCCTCAATGGGCTCACCCTGTGCATTGACACCAACACTTAAGATCTTGGCAGCACGGCTGGGGGTGATCATGTGGTTGTGCTTAACGATCATATTGCCGTCTTTATCATAAATATCCTCGCAGGAATATCTTCCTGTGATTCTGTCTTTCAGGCCTTCAATGGTCTCTTTGCCATCCATGAATGCCTTGACTACCATACCAGGGATCTCAGCCTGACCCTCACAGCAGTCTACTTCACGGATAGAAAGTTCCTGAGATACGTCAACCATTCGTCTGGTCAGATAACCGGAGTCTGCGGTACGCAGAGCGGTATCGGACATACCTTTTCGTGCACCATGTGCGGACATGAAGTATTCCAGTACGTCCAGACCTTCACGGAAGTTTGACTTAATGGGCAGCTCGATGGTTCTACCTGTAGTATCAGCCATCAGTCCACGCATACCTGCCAGCTGTTTGATCTGCTGACTGGAACCACGCGCACCGGAGTCTGCCATCATGAAAATGTTGTTGTATTTATCCAGACCGGACAGCAGTACGTCAGTCAGCTCTTTATCGGTCTCGTTCCAGGTCTCTACAACGGCACGATAACGCTCTTCCTCGGTGATCAGACCACGTCTGAAGTTACTTGCGATCTTGTCTACGGTAGCCTGTGCAGCTGCCAGCATTTCACCCTTCTTCTCAGGGACGGTCATATCGGAAATGGATACGGTCATAGCAGCTCTGGTAGAGTACTTGTAACCGATAGCCTTAACATCATCCAGTACCTCTGCGGTCTTGGATGCTCCGTGGGTATTGATGACCTTCTCCAGGATCTGCTTCAACTGCTTCTTGCCTACGTGGAAGTCTACTTCCAGCTTCAGGAAGTTCTCGGGATTGCTTCTGTCTACGAATCCCAGATCCTGAGGCAGGATCTCATTGAAGATGAAACGTCCCAGAGTGGACTCTACCGTACCGGTAATGGTCTCGCCCTCTGCATTTACCTTGTGCATACGCACATGGATGCGGGAATGTAAGGTCAGCGCCTGGTTCTCATATGCCAGGATTGCTTCGTTTACGCTCTTGAAATACTTACCTTCGCCGATCGCACCGGGTCTCTCCTGGGTCAGATAGTAGATACCAAGTACCATATCCTGAGAAGGAACGGCTACGGGTCCACCATCGGAAGGCTTCAGTAAGTTGTTGGGAGACAGCAGCAGGAAACGACACTCTGCCTGTGCCTCCTGGGACAGAGGAAGATGTACAGCCATCTGGTCTCCATCGAAGTCCGCGTTGAATGCGGTACATACCAGGGGATGCAGCTTGATTGCCTTACCTTCTACCAGGATCGGCTCAAATGCCTGAATGCCCAGTCTGTGCAGTGTCGGCGCACGGTTCAGCATAACAGGATGTTCCTTGATAACCTCTTCCAGCACATCCCATACCTGTGTATCCAGCTTTTCTACCAGCTTCTTCGCATTCTTGATGTTCTGGCTGATTCCCTTGGCTACCAGTTCTTTCATTACGAAAGGCTTGAACAGTTCGATTGCCATTTCCTTCGGCAGACCACACTGATAGATCTTCAGTTCCGGTCCAACGACGATAACAGAACGTCCGGAGTAGTCTACACGCTTACCTAACAGGTTCTGACGGAAACGACCGGTCTTACCCTTTAACATATCGGACAGAGACTTCAGTGCTCTGTTACCGGGGCCGGTAACAGGACGTCCGCGTCTGCCATTATCGATCAGAGCATCTACCGCTTCCTGCAGCATTCTCTTCTCGTTACGAACAATGATATCAGGAGCACCAAGCTCTAACAGTCTCTTCAGACGGTTATTACGGTTGATGATCCTTCTGTACAGATCATTCAGATCGGAGGTAGCAAAACGTCCGCCATCCAGCTGTACCATAGGACGCAGATCGGGAGGAATGACAGGAACCACATCCATGATCATCCACTCCGGCTTATTACCGGACTCACGGAAAGCTTCTACAACTTCCAGTCTCTTAATGATACGTGCACGCTTCTGACCGGAGGACTCCTTCAGACCGGTCTTCAGCTCTACTGCCTCTTTTTCCAGGTCAATGGCCTGCAGCAGCTCTTTGATAGCCTCTGCGCCCATGCCTACACGGAACTTGTTGCCCCAGGTCTCTCTTGCATCCTGATATTCCTTCTCGGACAGCACTGCCTTGTATTCAAGGTTCGTGGTTCCCGGATCCAGAACGATATAGGAAGCGAAGTACAGAACCTTCTCCAGGATTCTGGGAGACAGATCCAGGATCAGGCCCATACGGCTGGGGATACCTTTGAAATACCAGATATGGGATACCGGAGCTGCAAGCTCGATATGTCCCATACGCTCTCTACGTACGCTGGCTTTGGTAACTTCTACGCCACAACGATCGCAGACTACGCCCTTATATCTGATCTTTTTATATTTACCACAATGACATTCCCAGTCTTTGCTGGGTCCGAAGATTCTCTCACAGAACAGACCGTCTCTTTCGGGCTTCAGTGTTCTATAGTTGATCGTCTCGGGCTTTAATACCTCGCCATGGGACCACTCCCGGATTTTCTCCGGGGAAGCTAATCCAATCTTGATGGCATCAAATGTCATAGGCTGATAGGTTGTTTCATTTTTTGTTTCTGACATTAATGGCACTCCCTTCTATACAAAGCATTAAAATTCATCATCACTGCCGTCAAAGCTATCATCGGTGTAATCATCGTCAACGTAATCGTCGTCCTCAGAGTTCACCAGCTCACCATTGTCATCAAATTCCTGTGACTGATAGCCCATCTCGCCAAGGGAGCTCTTGTCGTAATCGTCATCGTACTTACGATCACCTTCCATCTCATAACGGTAATCGGTATCGCCGTAATCGACAGTCTCCATGATCTCAACCTCGGTCTGATCCTCACGCAGCACTCTGACATCCAGACCCAGTGCCTGCAGTTCCTTTAACAGAACCTTGAAGGACTCGGGGATACCGGGCTCAGGGATATTGTCTCCCTTGATGATTGCTTCGTAAGTCTTCACACGTCCGATCACATCATCGGACTTCACAGTCAGAATCTCCTGCAGGGTGTAGGATGCGCCATACGCCTCCAGAGCCCATACTTCCATCTCTCCGAAACGCTGGCCGCCGAACTGGGCTTTACCACCCAGAGGCTGCTGTGTTACCAGGGAGTACGGTCCGGTAGAACGCGCATGGATCTTATCATCTACCAGATGATGCAGTTTCAGGTAATGCATGTGTCCGATCGTTACAGGGCCATCAAAGTATTCACCGGTTCTACCGTCACGAAGACGTACCTTACCGTCTCTGGAAATGGGAACACCCTTCCATACTCCTCTGTGATCTCTGTTCTCAGACAGATACTGCATAACCTCAGGAAGAAGTTCTTCACCATGCTTGCTGGTAAAGGTCTCTCCTGCCCAGGGCTTACCGTCTGCGGTAGTTTCCTGTCCCTTTTCTTTCCACTCTGCACTTTCTGCATCGTCGAAAGGAAGGTTTACATAATCGTTGGCAAGATCCAACGTATCCATAATATCTTTCTCGTTCGCACCATCGAAGACAGGTGTTGCCACATTGAATCCCAGAGCCTTGGCAGCCAGGGAAAGGTGGATCTCCAGGACCTGTCCGATATTCATACGGGAAGGCACGCCCAGAGGGTTCAGCACGATGTCCAAAGGACGTCCGTTGGGCAGATAAGGCATATCTTCTACAGGAAGCACGCGGGAAACGACACCCTTGTTACCATGACGACCTGCCATCTTATCGCCTACGGAGATTTTTCTCTTCTGTGCGATATAAATGCGGACTGCCTGATTTACTCCGGGTGCCAGCTCATCGCTGTTCTCACGGGTAAATACCTTGGCATCCACTACAATACCATATTCGCCATGAGGTACCTTTAAGGAGGTATCTCTTACTTCTCTTGCCTTCTCACCGAAGATGGCACGCAGCAGTCTCTCTTCTGCGGTCAGTTCAGTCTCTCCCTTAGGAGTAACCTTACCTACCAGAATATCACCGGCACGAACCTCTGCGCCGATACGAATGATACCTCTGTCATCCAGATCCTTCAGTGCATCGTCACCGACACCGGGAACATCACGGGTGATCTCTTCCGGTCCCAGCTTGGTGTCACGGGCTTCTGCCTCATACTCCTCGATATGAACGGAAGTATAAACATCGTCACGTACCAGTCTCTCACTTAACAGAACCGCATCCTCGTAGTTGTAACCTTCCCAGGTCATGAATCCGATCAGCGGGTTCTTACCGAGTGCCAGCTCACCGTTTGCGGTGGAAGGACCGTCTGCGATCACTTCGCCAACCTCCACGCGGTCGCCCTTAAACACGATCGGCTTCTGGTTGTAGCAGTTGGACTGGTTACTTCTGGAGAACTTCGTCAGCTTGTATACATCTCTGCCGCCCTCGTCATTCTTGATGATGATCTGGTT
>ENA-OYWJ01000997-OYWJ01000997.1-human-gut-metagenome-genome-assembly--contig:-NODE-997-length-11298-cov-7.835453_pt1 | contig 11298 bp, 9 predicted proteins | sample MGYA00244169_ERZ653395 | MGnify/ENA primary metagenome ERZ653395 (study PRJEB26926, sample SAMN06165120) | human gut metagenome | biome: ENVO:00009003; feature: ENVO:2100002; material: ENVO:00002003...
CTTGGTACTGCGTACCAAACACGCTCTTCCCCGCAATATCTCTTGGAGAAGTCGCCTAGTTTGGTCGAGGGCGCGCGACTGGAAATCGCGTAACCGTCAAAAGCGGTTCAAGAGTTCGAATCTCTTCTTCTCCGCCACAAGAGAACTGTACGCACCCTAATGGTAAATTAGAGTGCGTATATTTCTTTTCTGTCGAATATTTCGGCATAATTGTAGGTACTAAAACAATTCATCCAGTAAAATATAATATTTTATTTTCTCCCAATCAGGCTTGATCCCCAGTAAGTCAAAAAATAGCTCGACATACTGTTCTTCCCCGATATCCTCCCTGATCGACCGGACGCAGAAGGCAATGTCATACCACTTGTCCGCCCTGCCGCTTCTCCCAAGATCAATAAAGCCACTTACTTTGCCATCTTTCACAAAGATGTTGCTGTCTCCCAGGTCGCCGTGGGAAAAGACAAGTTCCTCTTCGGGCTTTTCCGTCTTTAAAAAATCATACAGCTCGCGCGGATCTTTAAATGGAGTGTCTTCTTCCCAGTTTTCGCAATCCACATCGGCCAGATCGTTATTCAGTAAGTAATCCAATTCGGCTAAGCGGCTGTCTAAGCTATTCGTATAGGGACAATCCGATATGTCGATGGAGTGAAAGAGCCTGATGCACTCCGCATACAGCTCGATAATCTTTTCAGGGCTTTGTTCATCTTCATACTCTTCCGAGCAAAGGACGCCATCGGCCTCACTCATGAGCAGATTGCTCCAGCCATCATGCCGTTCAAAGTGCAGGACCTTTGGAACAGGCAGCTTTCCTTCCAGCCATAGCATCATGTCCTTTTCCCGTTCCACATCATAGGTGGTCCCTTTATACCGGCTGTCCGTCATTTTTAAATATAGGTTTTCATTTTCTCCCACCAGCTTATATACCTTAGCAGGAGACATTCCTTCCGTATCTTTTACGCAGCGGTATTTTTCGATCAGTTTTTTCAATTCCGGTGATATTCTCATTTTAGCCATTTATTATTTCCTTCCTCTTTTCTACAGTATTTAAAGATACCCCAAGAAGCTAATTATAACAAGACGAACTTCAATTCACTGTTCCTTGCATTCTAAAACCTTAAATACCAGAAAACAGCTTTTTCAAAGTTGTTTTCAAAGTTGGCGTATAACATAGTATCGACGGAGCCGATTTTGAAACCACAATTATGATAGAATTTACAAGCTATAAGGTTATTGTCCTGGGTTTCAAGCATTAGTCCATGCAAGTTTTTATGCTTTGCCCATTCTATAGATATATTGATAAGCGCGCTGCCTATGCCTTGCCCCCTGAAATCCTTACATACGGCGATATCTTCTATATAAGCGTACCGGTTCCAATTTTTTCGCAGTTTAACTTTTCCGACGCATTTATCGTCTTGGTAGTAAAGATATATTATCTTATCAGTATTGTCAATATATTCAAGGCAATCTGCCTCCTCATCCTCTTCATCCTCTTCGTCTTGGTAGCTTTTTAAATATGGCGCTTCATAGAGTAATTCTGTAAAGGTCCAATTCTCGTTTTCATACCTCGGTATAATCTTACCTATCACCTCAAATGGTTCGCTGGGTTTATCGATATCTTTCAGGTGCCCTGCTTTCATTTCTGTAATCACTGTTCCCGCCTCTCTTCTATATCAGCGGCATATGTGCTATCCAGGCAGCCGGTTTTACCAGTGTATTTTTTATACATGTCCCTGGTATATTTTGTTATATTCCTATCATACTCCGGATAGGCATAATGAAGCCTTTCCGCCACCTCACCGGATACCGCCCTGAACAATTGATGGCATAGAAATAATGCTTCCCATATGTTTTCATAGGAATCCATCCGGTAGGTGGACAAAAGTTTCTCCCACAAATCCTCGGATATATACCTTTCAATAAACTTATTATCGTCTATTTTTATCGTTGTTTTGGTGCTGTTTTCGGGATTTTTCTCGGCAACGGAAACCGCATTCAGCTCTGTCAACAGAACGAAACTCAAAATTAAAGCGCAAGGCGGCAACAAATCTGCGCAAAACGCTTTAAAACTTCTTGACAAATTCGACAAACTTCTCTCAACCATCCTTGTGGGAAACAACCTTGTCAACATCACTCTTTCAGTACTTTTCAACAATATTTTCGAAAGCGTGATTCCCGATCCGGCAGTAAGCGGCATCGTTTCGGTCGCCGTGTCCACCGTGATCGTTTTGACGTTTGGCGAAATCACCCCCAAAATGATTGCAAAGGAAAATTCCGAGCGTATCTGCATGGCGTTCGGCTACCCCATCCGCGCAATTCAAATCATACTCTATCCGATTACGATTGTTTTTACAGGGTTGAAATTCGTTTTGAACAAGATTTTCAAATCTCGCGACGACGACAAAATCACAGAAGAAGAATTGCTTTCAATGGTCGAAGAAGCGCAAGAGGACGGCTCTCTCGACTCACAAGAGCGCGAGCTTATTTCGAGCGCAATAGAATTTGACGACTGCGAAGTGCAAGACATTCTCGTTCCGAGAGTCAACGTCATTGCCGTGCCGACCAATATGGCGATGGACAAAATCAAGACAATTTTCCTCGAATACAACTATTCGAGATTGCCCGTCTACAAGGATTCCATCGATCAAATCGTTGGCATGATCCACAACATCGACTTCTTCACTGCTCTTGAAAAAGGCGAGAAGAACATAAAAAATTACATAACGCCGGTTGCGGTGGCAACCGAGCATATGAAGATATCCGCATTGCTCAAAAGCATGCAACGCCAAAAAGTGCATATGGCTGTTGTCGTTGACGAGTACGGCGGAACGCTGGGTATAGTCACCCTCGAAGACATCCTTGAAGAACTCGTAGGCGAGATTTGGGACGAACACGACGAAGTTGTCAACTACTTCACCAAAATCGACGATGAAAATTATCTCGTAGACGGTCGTGCGGAACTCGATGATTTCTTCAAAGAATTTAATATCGACGAAAACGAAACGGAAAATTTTGACTCTCAAACCGTCAGCGGTTGGGTTATCGAGCAATTCGGAGAAATTCCAAAAAAGTCGCAATCTTTCGATTTCAAAAATCTCACGATCGTGGTCAATAAACTCACTGCACGCAAGATCATCGAAATCAAGGTCAGGATCAATCCTCAAAAGGAGGAGGATGAACAAGAGCAAAAGTTCAAACTCTTTGACAAACACGAAAAAGAGGAACAAAAAGACTAATTTATTGCAATTTAGCGTTGCAAACGAAACTTAAATTTTCAAAACTCAGAGGAAAGCCACCGCTTAGGTGGCTTTCTATTTTTTGATTAAAAATTCGTACGCCTTTTTATTTACGGGCTCTTTTTACAAGCGAAAAGGACGGAAATTCCGTCCTTTTCAAACAAAATCGAATATGCGATTTAACTTATTTCTTTTTCTCTTCCCTGCGCTTGTCGTTGATGATTGCAAGAGCTTTTTCGTCGATAAGGGATATACCTTCGCTCTTTGCGATTTCAACCATTTGCGTGAGAGCTGCTTTGAGGAACACTCTGGGGATCTTTGTCAGTTTTGCGCATGCCTCGTCGGTAAATTTGACTTGCGGGTCGATTCTCGACGCCGCATATTTGACGGAGTTGACGTCCTCTTCCTTTGCCTGAATCTTTTCGGGATAAGGCTTTTTGAAACGAGAGCACCAGAAGTTTGTGCTATCGCGATAGCCATAATCGACGGGCACAGGCGGATAATTGTATCTTGAAACGCCGTTGATGATTGAATCGTAATACTCCTCTTTCATCCAGATTTTGTTGATTTTGAGGATAAAGTGCGCGCCGAACTTACTTGTAATTCCGTTGAAATTGCGATACGGCGGTTCGTAGCCTTCAAGGCAACCGGGCTTATCGAGATATGCGTCTTCCAAAGAACTGTCCCACGTACACTCAAACACTTGAAATGCTTCTTCGACGATTTGCGGACGGTCGCCACCGAGCACGCTGTCACGCAACGTGAAGATGCAATCTTTCATTTTTTGCTCGGTCGTGTCGCCGGGGAACCCCAATCTCACCGCTTCTTTAAAGAACTTTTTGTTGTCGGGGATAAAGTTGAGCGCAACTTTGCCCGTGCGCAAAATGTTTTGAGCGGTATTAGACGAGTTCCTGACTTCCAAAATCATCGCGTAATAGTCTTTGCCTGCGATGTAATACGGGAAGCAAAGAGAATACGAGCCGATGTTGGTTTGTCCGCTTTCCGACACCGTCGAGGCAAGCACGACGGGCATGGGGAAAAACGAAGACGTTTGATAAAAGTTGTCCACGATACGCAAATCTTTAAATTCGCTCATAGTTCACCTTCTATAAAATTGTTTACGATATTATAACCCGTTAGATACTCGAAATTATTTCAAACTTCTCACAGTGTAGCCCTCTTTTGCAAGCACACGCAATTGAAGGTTGAGTTGGTCGATAAACTCTTTGTTGGAAGAAGTTTTGACAATCATATTGATAAGGTTTTCGGTTGCTTCGGCGTTGTCCGCGTTCGACAAAAGTTTGCGGATACCCCACGTGCCTTCGAGTTCGCTGGGCGTAAGGAGCAATTCTTCCTTTCTCGTACCGCTCTTTGCAAGGTCGATTGCGGGGAAAATTCTCTTTTCGCTGAGTCTGCGGTCGAGATGAATTTCCATATTGCCCGTGCCTTTAAACTCTTCGAAAATGACGTCGTCCATACGACTTCCCGTGTCAACAAGCGCGGTTGCGATGATGGTGAGCGATCCGCCGTTTTCGATGTTTCTTGCCGAGCCGAAAAAGCGTTTGGGACTATGCAATGCGCCCGGATCGATACCGCCGGAGAGCGTTCTGCCCGTAGGCGGAATCGTGAGGTTGTACGCTCTTGCAAGTCTTGTGAGCGAGTCGAGCAAAATCACGACGTCTTTGCCCATTTCGACAAGACGTTTTGCGCGTTCGAGCAACATTTCGGCAGTCTTTGTGTGATGCTCGGGAAGTTCGTCAAACGTCGAATACACCACTTCGCCCTTTATGGAGCGTTGCATATCCGTGACTTCCTCGGGGCGTTCGTCGATGAGAAGCACTTTGAGTTCGATGTCGGGATAGTTGGTTGCGATGGAGCTTGCAATCATTTTCAGAAGCGTCGTCTTACCGGCTTTCGGAGGTGAAACGATGATGCCTCTTTGACCTTTTCCGATAGGCGATACGAGGTCGATGCAGCGAGTTGCAAACTCTCTGGGCGCAACTTCAAGGCGAATACGCTCGTCGGGATAAATTGGCACGAGATCGTCGAAATTGGGACGTTTGCCCACTTTGTCGGATTCGATGCCGTTGATCGTTGTTACGCTCACGACTGCGGACGGTCTGCCCTCTTGCACCTTTTTGCAAAGAGAAGTCACGTAGTCGCCTCTACGCAATCCGTATTGTTTAATTTTCATTGCGGACACATAAGCGTCCATTTCGTTAAATTCACCGTTTTTTACGCGCAAAAAGCCGTATCCGTCGGGGTTGATTTCAAGATATCCTTCACGGATTTGTTCGGTTTCTTCATCATCTTTGCGTTCTGCGATAACGTTGTCGCGTTGCACTTGATTTTGGTTTTGATTGCGGAAATTGTTTTGTTTTTGACCGTAATTGTTTTGATTGAAGCCGTTGTTGGAATATTGTTTTTGATTTTGTTGAGCGAATTGGCGCGTCGGCTGATATTTTGGTCTTTCAAATCCCTTAGGAAGCGAAATTTCGCCTATGACCTCAACTTTTGCGGGAGACGGCGTGAGAATTTGCTCGGGTTGAGCAAGGTTTTGAGCAATTTGCGGTTTTTCGCTTGTCGTTTGTTCGGTTGCATCGCCATACTTTTTAGGGCGACCGCGTCTCGGAGCTTGCGGCGGCTCTATTTCACCGTTTGTGATTTTAAAGACCATATCGACAAGTTCTGCCTTGTTCATTTTCGTTGGCGCGCTTATGCCGACTTCTTTTGCAAGGGCGCGCATTTCGAAAATGCTTTTTGCCTCTAATTCTGATTTTGAGAATTTTTGCATCATTTTCACCTATATTCGAACTTAGCGTCCGAAAAAAATTTATATTACTTTTTTAATGCCAAACGGCGTATTTTGGTGTTATCGTCATGGAGTATATCGTCCGTTGCCGACAGAAGTCGGCAACGGCTTAAAAAGCGTAAATAAATTATTTTGAAAGTTTGTCAAGCACCAAAACTTTTGTTTCTTCGCCGTCAAAATCGGCTCTGTCGAATTCAACCGTGCAAGAGTCTGCGTAAACGATGTTTTCGTCGTCGAAAAGGGACAAAAACTCATTGACTTTGTCGATGTCAAACTCGCAATCTTTGGTCTTGTAGTGCATGGGGATCACGACATCGGGCATGATGCGATCGACGTATTCTTTTGCTTGTTGCGCATCTATCGTATAGTTGCCTCCGACAGGAACGAGCAACACGTTTACGGGCATAAGAGATTCAACCAAAATTGCGTTGCACTCCTCGCCGATGTCGCCCATATGGCACACGTCAACACCGTCCATACGATATTTGAAAATGATATTTTCCCCTCTCAGACTGCCCTTTTTATCATCGTGATACGAGCGTTGAGCAAGGATATGTACGCCGCCGATTTCGTATGCGCCCACTCTGTTGAGCACTGTGGGATCGCCGCCTACTTTCGAAACGCAGCAATGATCGTTGTGTGCATGAGAAACCGTGACGATGTCTGCATCGACGTCGGGCATCTCATAGCCTACGTATGAATGATAAGGATCGGTGACAATCTTCGTTCCCGTGCTCTCTTCAAGCAAAAACGAGGAATGACCAAGCCATGTGATTTTCATCTTTTACTCCTTTTGTGTCAACCGTTGAGTCTGTCCACAAGCTCGCGGATTTTTTGCGAGGGATCGAGAAGATTCGCAACGGATTCGTTGACGTTTGCGGCGGCGATGATATAAGAAATATATTTTGACAAATCCGCTTCCACAAACCATTCGCACTCTTTGAGTTCTGGAATACGATACGTGAGGTTTGTCGAAAGCACTGCGTCAAACACGCCGTCCTGATATGCTTTGTTAAATTTGTCCACACCTTCGGTGAAGAGCGAGAACGTTGCAGCAAGGAAAACCTTTTTTGCGCCCTTCTCTTTTATCTCTTTTGCAAGTTTGAGGATGGAATCGCCCGTTGCAATCATATCGTCTGCAACAAAGACGTTCATACCCTCGACCGACGCGCCGATATATTCGTGCGCAACGATGGGATTGCGGCCGTTGATGATTGTTGAATAATCGCGTCTTTTGTAGAACATACCGAGGTCGAGTCCGAGCACGGAAGCGTAAAATACGTTTCTCGTCATTGCGCCTTCGTCGGGAGAAATGACCATGAGGCTGTCTTTTTTGAGTTTGACGTCGGGAAAACGTCTTGTGAGGCATTTGAGGATTTGATAGTGTGCAAAATAGTTGTCAAATCCCATAAGCGGCACTGCGTTTTGCACTCTCGGGTCGTGAGCATCGAACGTGATGATGTCCGCAACGCCCATATTTTGAAGTTCGAGAAGCATTTGAGCGCAGTCAAGCGATTCTCTTGCGCTGCGTCTGTGCTGTCTGCCGCCGTAGAGCATCGGCATAATGACCGTGATACGCTCGGGCTTGCCCATGCATGAACATATTATGCGTTTGAGGTTTTGAAAATGCTCGTCGGGTGTGAGCGGAATCTCTTTTCCGAAGAAAGGATAGGTCACACCGTGATTGCCCGGATCGCAAATGATGTACAAGTCTTTGCCGCGGACGGTTTCGTAGATGATGCCCTTTGCATCGCCGTTTGTGAAACGCGGGCAGTCGGATTTAAGAATAAACGTTCCGTTGTGGAGTTTGTTGCCGAGGTGCGATTCGCTGAACAGTGTGATGAGTCGTTTGTCTATAAGTTGAGCAAGTTCTTCAGCGCCGGGAGTGGCGATGATGGCGATGGGCGCACTGGGCGTCTCTCCGTAAATAGATAAATCCGGTGTCATTTGTGCCTCCGTTGTTTTCAAGCAAAGTATAACAAATAAATTTTGGATTGACAATCATTATTGCCAAACAAAAAAATAATATTTTTTATTCGAGATTTTTATGCTTTTTTCGCATTTTTTTCGCATTTTTTTAATGCTTTTTTGTCGGCATTTACCCCCCCATTGAAAAAAACCGCGTCAACGTATTAGTTTTTGTGTTTTAAGCAAATTCATATAGGTTTTGCCTATCCTCAAATATCCAGAAGTTCTACCAATATCGAATTCATAACAGCCATACCCTCTCTCGTCAAAGACGCATAGCCGTTTTTTCTTTCAAAATACTTTTCCAGATTTTGCGGAACAAGTGGCAAAAGCTCTTCTTTTATGCCTTTATTCGTGCGCAAAGCAAGCATAATTTCCTCTTCTTTCACGTCTTTTCCCGTAAGATATTCGCAAAAATCACGGCAAATTTCGTCATATGTATTTGCGCTTTCCACAGCATTTTTATAGCCGCTTAATGAGCGGAAATTCGCATACCTAACCTGCCCGGAAAAATCTTTCGTCGTATTGACGTTTATCTTCGATTTTTTCAAAAAAGAATGTGCGCCTGCGCCGAAGCCGAGATATTCTTCCCTTTGCCAATAGCCGAAATTGTGCAAGGAAATCTTGCCGTCCTTTGCAAAGTTGGACACTTCGTATCTTTCAAATCCGCTTGCGTTTGCGCAATCGTACGCACAATCGAACAAATCCTGCGTTTTATCGTCGTCGGGCAAGACAATTTTGCCTTGTTTGACCATTCTATCAAGCGCAGTGCCCTTTTCGACGCTCAATTCGTACATCGACAAGTGTTTCACAAGCGGCGCAAGCGTTTCGACTTCGGCTTTTATTCGCTCGTTCGTGTCGAACGGCAGTCCGATTATAAGGTCGGCGGACACGTTGTCGAAATAACGCCTTGCAAGTTTGATTTTTTCTATTGCGGTTTTTGCGTCGTGAAGCCTGCCGATTGCTTTCAAATTGTCGTCGAAAAGGCTCTGAACTCCTATGCTGATTCTGTTTACGCCGACGTCTTTGTAAAGTTCGAGTTTTTGCTCGTTTATGCTTTCGGGATTGCACTCTATCGTCCACTCTTTAAGGTGGGATAAATCGAACCTGCAGGCAAGATTGTTGAGAAGCGACCACATAAGACTTCCTTCAATCAAACTCGGCGTGCCACCGCCAACGTAAATCGTGTCTGTTTTCTCTTTTCCGTATTGCTCGCTTGCAAGCCTGATTTCATCGTCTAACAAGTTTAGATACTCGAAAATCGCTTGTTTATCATGGCAAGCGTAAGAGTTGAAATCGCAGTAGCGACACTTTAATTTGCAAAACGGAACGTGGATGTAAAGTTGCATGTTTTTTATTGAAAACCCCGAAAATTTTGACGTTTTCAGGGCGATTTTTTATTTGTTGGGATCGACTTTGAGTATGGAAATAAACGCCTCGCTCGGCACTTCTACGCTGCCCACTTTGCGCATACGTTTCTTTCCTTCTTTTTGCTTTTCAAGCAGTTTTTTCTTTCTCGTTATATCGCCGCCGTAGCACTTTGCAAGCACGTCTTTGCGCATTGCTTTCACTGTTTCTCTTGCAATGATTTTGCCACCTACGGTTGCTTGAATTGGGATTTCGAAAAGCTGTCTGGGGATGACGTCTTTAAGTTTTTCGGCAATACCTCTGCCCCTTGCGTATGCGTTATCTTTGTGCACTATAATGGAAAGCGCGTCGCACATATCGCCGTTTATCATCATATCAAGACGTACAAGATCACTCTTTTCGTATCCGTCCATCTCGTAGTCGAGAGACGCATAACCGCGCGTTCTTGACTTCAAGCTGTCGAAAAAGTCGTAGATTATTTCGTTGAGCGGCATACGATAGATAATTTGCACGCGAGTGGGATCGATATAGCTCATATCGATGAAAACTCCCCTCTTGCCTTGGCAAAGCTCCATAATAGGTCCGACGTACTCGGGCGGAGTATAAAGCGTTGCTTTGACGATAGGCTCTTCGATGCTTGCGATTTCGCTGGGATTTGGCAAAGCCGTAGGATTGTCGATGGTCAACTTTTCGCCGTTGGTTTTTGTTACGATATACGAAACGCTGGGCGCGGTGGTGATAAGATCGAGATCGAACTCTCTTTCAAGTCTTTCCTCGATGATTTCCATGTGCAAAAGTCCCAAAAATCCGCAACGGAATCCAAAACCGAGTGCGGTTGAAACTTCGGGATCGAAACTCAAAGACGCATCGTTGAGTTGCAATTTCAAAAGAGCTTCTTTGAGATCATCGTATCTTGCGCCGTCCGCAGGGAAAACGCCCGTATAAACCATCGGAGTTGCCTTTTTGTAGCCGGGAAGAGCTTCTTTTGCCGGGTTTTGAGCGTTGGTGATCGTATCGCCCACAGCGGTGTCGCTGACGTTCTTTATGCTTGCCGCGATATAGCCGACTTCACCCGAGGAAAGCACGTCGCAAGGACGCATACCCGGTGAAAAATAACCGACTTCGACAACCTCAAACGTCTTGCCCGACGACATCATTTTTATCGTATCGCCGACTTTTACAGTGCCGTCCATTATGCGCACCATAGAAATTGCGCCGCGATAATTGTCGTAAAAACTGTCGAAGATGAGAGCTTTGAGAGGAGCATCGTCATCGCCTTGCGGAGCAGGCAATTTTTCGATTATTTGCTCGATAAGATTGTCGATACCTATGCCCTCTTTTGCAGAAACAAGCGGACAACCGTCGGTATCAAGTCCTATTATGTCCTCAACTTCGAGTTTCACTCCGTCAACGTCGGCGGAAGCAAGGTCGATTTTGTTGATAACAGGCAATATTTCAAGGTCGTTTTCAAGAGCAAGGTAGACGTTTGAAAGTGTTTGCGCCTCTACGCCCTGCGTTGCGTCGACGACAAGCAATGCGCCCTCGCAAGCGGCAAGAGAGCGAGATACCTCGTAGGTAAAGTCAACGTGACCTGGAGTGTCGATTAGATTGAAAATGTACTCCTCACCCTTGTACTGATAATACAATCTGCACGTTTGCAGTTTTATGGTGATGCCTCTCTCTTTTTCGATTTCCATATTGTCGAGCAATTGCTCGCTCATTTCGCGCGCGGAAACCGTACCCGTCTTTTCGATGAGTCTGTCGGCAAGCGTACTCTTGCCGTGGTCGATGTGCGCGATTATGGAAAAATTGCGTATATGTTTCTTGCTCAATTTGCCCTCGTATTTTGCGATTTCTTACAAATATATAAAAAATCGCAATAAATTTTGAAAACTGTTGACTTTATTATAATCTGTC
>ENA-OYWJ01001020-OYWJ01001020.1-human-gut-metagenome-genome-assembly--contig:-NODE-1020-length-11062-cov-19.412646_pt1 | contig 11062 bp, 10 predicted proteins | sample MGYA00244169_ERZ653395 | MGnify/ENA primary metagenome ERZ653395 (study PRJEB26926, sample SAMN06165120) | human gut metagenome | biome: ENVO:00009003; feature: ENVO:2100002; material: ENVO:00002003...
CTCTTCAGACTAATGAAGATCTATGCCTAATCCACACACTTTTACTGGTGACCCTCTGAATCTCGATGTAAGTGATGCAGGAAAATTGTAACTGTCTGATAATCGGAATGGTAGAGAAATGCATTTCATACGCCTCTCAACTTAAAAACAGAATATCTTAGTGAAAATCAATATTTTAACATTTGTAATTTGTGTGTTTACATTTTTTTTAGTATTTTTGCAACGTATTTCTGTGTTTCTCATAGAGAGATGCAGGAGAGTTAAAATTTATAATATGGCTTTCATCAGAAGCAGAATGTTTATGAAACACAATTTGCTAAACACTAGCCTGTTCGCATCATGTATGTGTAAGGTTGAAAGACATAAAAGTATTGAAGATTAGTGGAAGTTAGTCTATTGGTTTCTCAATGCTGTGATACATTTCACAACCCCAATAACTCGGGAAGAGGCATCTTTTCAGGGGAAGCCGAAATATGTCTTGCGACCAGATCTGGTTGGACATTTAGCTACACTTTTTAACTCTTCCCTTGCGTTTACAATTCAAATTCAAAATCCAGTATGTGGTTTATAGTCAAGACTGATGTTTTTTCAGAGCAGCAATCCATAGGTTTTCTGCGTGAAAAATACAATCATATCATCACCGACTTCTATTTTCCTTTAGGAAGAAAAACCTACAAGAACGAAAATGGAGAAGTGAAGGTACGCTTTGTGCCGGTCTTACAGGGAATGTTCTTCATCAGAGTGCAGAATGAAAGGCGTTTGAAGAAGATTCTCTCCCCATATGGCTACTTTATGTACAAGGGTTTTGAAATGGAACCGCATACTTCCGAACTGGTAGAACGCACCTTCTTTACCAAGGCGCATATCCTATCTGCTGACAGCAAGCAGATGTCATTGGATGAAATAGTAAGACAGTCAAAAATCCCTGATGAGGATATGGAGACTTTTGTCTATTTCAATGACAGAATAGGCGATGACATCAATGGATTGAGTATCGTCGAAAAGCGTTACAGCGACCTGGTCAAGGAGAATGACACCATCCGCATCCTCTCCGGGCCTCTGGCTGGTCGGGTTGGCGTTATCAAGCAAATCAAGCATAAGGGTAAGAAAGATCGTCATCTTTTGGTGCGCTTTGGAAACAACTACTGTCTCAGTATCTCCAATATCCGCCAGTATGCCTTGCAGATAGAGCATGAGGCTCCTTCTGAATCCGTGGGTGCATGGCGGGCTATTGACCAGATGATCGGTTATCTGCAGATGAAGGAACCTTCGAAAAATGCGGGGGATCTATTACGCAAGCTCTTCATGAATTATCAGAAGAAATTGACTATATATCACAACCGTCAAACTTCTGATATCGCCTACAGTAAGATGATGGCAAACAGGAAGGATGTCCAGCAACAGGAGGTGCTTGAAAATTTAGATGAATCGATGTGGAAGAACTTCCGCATCCTGGCCAACTACCTCCCTTGTGATAATGCAACCCTCGAACAGGGATTGAAGGAACTGATTCCAGATGTCGTTCTCCGTCCGTTCCTCACGCCTGCTTCAGGCATTGCTATTCCTGAGGGACAAGGTTACCATGTATTACAGCATAATGGAATTACGGAATTCATCTTTCCATGCAACCTTCGGGAATTCTTCAGGGGCAAGGAATATGAGGCAGACAAATATGCACCGGTCTTCGATGAGGACTATGAGTATGATGCTCATTTCGCACTCTTGAAGACTATAGAAGGCAAGGTCAAGGCTATCTGTTCATGGGGAGGCTTCTATGACAATTATGCTTCTCAAAGTAAAGATGAAAGGGCTCTGTTCCTTTCAGACCTGGAAGCAAAGAAATATTCCCGATTGCTCTACCTGCTTACACAAAGCGACTATCGGTTTGAAAAGATCGATGGAATCGGGGGCTTTTCGCTAGAGACAGACATCGATTATACGAATGATATAGATGCAATGGCAAAGGCAGTTGCCAAAACATTCAACATTCAACATTCAACATTTAACATTCTTGTAGCAGCAGCCGTAGAAGTATGGCAGGGAGCGCGTCTTCTGATTTGGCGTAAGTATCTCCAGCGCTACGTCTTGCTTCATAAGGTGCCTGTCATCGACCAGCCTTCTGTCATCACTGTTGATTCCAAGCAGGAAGATGCATTTGCAAAGACTGACGGCAAATCGGATATGACAAAGATAGCCGCAGTTTTGAATGATGCGAAGGAAATCATAGAGAACCATCTGGCAAAGGAAGAAATTGCGTATGCTATATTACGGTTTCTTTCCACCTCATTGGTATTCTCTTCCCATTTTGCAGAAGATGAACTATATAATTATATCACAGACTCATTCCATCCGGACAACACGCTTTCAGAGTTGTTCCATGAAATTGTAGGGAAAATCACTCTGATGGATCATAGTTCTTCAATAGTTAGCCATCTTCACAAAGGAATGGTAGAGTTGCAGGAACAAGATTCGTGGATATACTTCAAGTTCCCATCCTATCTCAAGCAGATTCAGGCGATAGATAAGATGGTAAAAAATAAAGAAGGAATTAAAAATTAATATTATGCTGAAACTGAAACAGGTAATTATTAGAAAAATTGAATCCAAATTCAAAGATTCTAAGTATGTGGCAGATATTGTGAAAATCAATGATAAGACTGGTTGTGGTGGTCTTCATGGCTATACTGACATCAACGACCCCGCCCTTGATGAATACCGTGATTGGATCAATTTCCATATTCGGATGATGGAGAGCATGAACGCCAGTAAGATGACCCTGACTGTTGGTGAGAATGTTGAACTCTGAAAACAAATTACATATGTAAGCAACCCCTATTTTGGCGGTTTGAGACAGAGGCACTTTTAGTTAAACCTGTTTAAAAATCGAAAAAGTTCAAATTCTTAAAATACTCTGTATCCCCAGTAAACACTGGGGATGGAGTTGTATTGCCATAGGGGTTGGATGCTACAAAGAAGACCGAGATGCTGAACGATTTCGATTCACCATTCGATATCACCGTAGATCTCTACAAGTAATTGGGCGGAGTTGAAAAAACACCCCAAAAATTTGGTAGTTTCACGGAAAACCCTTATATTTGCAGGCGATATTAAAATAAAAAATAAAAAATTATGGGAAAAATCATAGATAAGACGGTAACAAAGATAGTTACAGAAGAGGGAATCTCTCTCTTTCGCCGTGTAACTAAGGTTTTGATGCCAAATGGCAAGTATCGTTATCCTGTAGATTATTTCGATGCAACTCCTGGAGTTGTTAAGGTTTCGAAAGAAGAAATGGATAAGGTTGCAATACCTGTTTACAAAAAGTTAATCTAATGGAACGGTTGATGTCTGATGGTTATCCTTTTATCTTTCAAATGATAGATAAAAGTGAGAGTGATGAGTATCTGATTCAGACCTTGCAATATCGGTTTAAGTCAGACAAATCCCATCATGCCTATATCGTAAGAGTTGAATGTTATAAGAAACACGCTTATTGTGTGAAGTTCTTCGATAAGGCAAACATCAACAGTAAAAATAAGTTTAGTCTTCGTTCCAATACTTTCGAGGTTAGAACGATACTCTATACAATGTTTCACATAATGTTAGATGTAATGAAGCGAGACGAAAAGGCTTCTTTCTTTTTTATTGGAGCAGAAGACGAAAAAGATCAGGATGGAATGGTATCCCGTCGTTTCCGTCTTTATCGTCGTTTCGTGCTTTCAACGGTTTCTGATGACAAGTTCGAGCATTTTAGAAGAAATGATTTATCACTTTATATTCTTGTAAATAAGGAATATGTATCAGATACATCCTCTTATGCTGATGAACTAGCAAATATTGTGCAACAATATTTATAAGATAACATCCTCATTCGAGCGACGACAAGTGCAGAACGATACTGCAATGAGGAACAATTCTGGCGGGCTTAACCTGCAAGCCCCCTCCATGCACTCACTTTCAGCAATATAATTGCAAGCTGATCCCCATAACAGCCCAGCGGTCCCATCCCGCACAACCATGGCGAGGGCTTTGATGCCCCGCCAACCTTAGAGCGTAGCGGTTCTGAGCACCGGAGGGCGGTTTTCCTCTTCTTCCCTGAGGGGAGAAGACCGAGATGAGAGGTGGAGCCTTCTTTAATGGGAAAAAGCGATGCCAATGAGTGCAATGAAAGCTCGCTTTCAAATTGCCGAGTGCAGCTCGCTTTATCAACAAAGAAGGACGGGATGATTTTAGAAAACTCTCCTTTTGGCTAAAGGGAGACGGAGGGATTCGAAAAAACTCCTTTTAGCCAGCAATGCCAGCCAAAAGGAGTTATTAGAGTTAATCAAGGCGGTGTCGGGCAGCCCAGCTTCCAGCATCCAGACACGGACACTCCTTTGGAGTAGTCCCAGGCAAGTCCCGATGGCCCACAATCTTCGCTTTCGGAAAGAGAATCTTCAGATTCCTGAAAAGATCGATGAGTCTCGTTTCCTGCTCAGTTGTCATGGTGTTGCAAGGCTTGCCTTGCTCATCGAGCCCTCCCTCATAGCAGATGCCGATAGAGCATCTATTATAAGGTCTGGCATGAGCCCCCACCTCCAGCAGCTTACGGTGCTGCGTCATCGTACCATCCTTACGGATGTAGAAGTGGTAGCCGATGTCATAAAACCCACGAACCTTATGGTCATGGCGCAGCTGTTCCACACTATAATCCTGATTGCATCGGGTAGCCGAGCAATGCAGTACCAGAAATCTCACAGAGTCGGCAGATATCATGTTCTTGCCGTTCTCCACTTTGGCGAGGAGCATGCGCTCAGAGCGTACCTTCCCCCCGCCAATGTTCATTGGAAATGTATCTTTCGTCATAGGAATAATTCAACATTCAACACTCAACATTCAACATTCAACATTGTTATAAGGCACTTGCGCACGAGCTTACTCCCAGTGCCGTGAGAGCAGCAATCAGCGCCTGTACGATGGCATTCACGATTTGAGTCCAGGAAATCTTGTTTGGATTTGATTCAGAGTTAGAACGAAACATTTTCATAATCAATAATATTTAAATGAAACAATAAGTTATCAGAGTTTAGCAGTGCCTCCCTTTCAAAGAGGTAAGGCACTGCCAGAGTTGGAGACTATTCCAATCCGTCACCGTTGTCGGAACCAGTTCCGCCAGCCTCGGTGCTGGAACCGCCGCCAGTGGTCTCACCACCAGTAGTTTCACCGCCAGGAGTCTTATCCTTCTTCTCTTCACCGTACTTGACGAGTTCGATGGAATCAGGAATCAGGTTGTAAACACGGCTGCCGTTCTTCAGGAGATAGTACGAAGGGCGGAAGGCAGGAAGGATACTCTTCACGAGCTTGGCATTCGCCTCCTTCTCAGTCTCTACAGCCTTACCTGTAAGAAAGCGGAGATAGAGCTTACCGAAACCGAACAGTTCGATGTCGTAACCCTTCTTCAGGTTCTCCTTCACATAGTAGGTATAGCGGTCGAGTACCGCCATCACATCAGCAGGAGTAGCCGTAGACTCCATAGCGATTTGGTTAGCGATATCCTTGGTAGTCAAGGTACCGTAACTGTAAGGGCGAACGCTATAAACAGTCTTACCCTTCTTAGGACCCATGTTCATGGTCTTCTTAGACACTTTGTAACTTTTACTCATAATTTAAAACATTTAAGAAATTAATAATAAAGTTCAGTCATCGTCAGTTCAAAGAGATGAGCAATCCCGTTTGTTCTGATTGACGCTGCGAAGGTACGGATTTTCTAAAGCGTGCTGTTCGACATTGTTAGATATCGATAGACAGCTGATCACATATGAACTTAACTGCTTTCGGACTTAACAACTGGTCTTTCGGTTTCACACCAATTTCATTCAGTTCCTGTCTGTACGGCATCAGCCATCTCCTCAGTGTCCCAGTCGACACTCCGGCATAAGCAGCCAGTTCGCTTTTATACATTGCTCTCATATTCTGATAGTTTTATACATTATTATATATATTAAAAACAAATTCTTTCCTTGTTCGCTTGCAAAAATAGTGCTTTGCTCCCAAATGCTGCGGTATTCATGAATGCTGCGTTTTTTACTTAGCTTTGCACTTGTTAGAGATTTTTCAGTCCTAATTCTGTTTAGATTGCCTTTTATCAGGAAGATAATAGGCTTATGGACGAAAACTCTACGAAAAGCAAGGCGAACAAATGGATAGCCTTCGCTGCCGAAGAGTTTCGCCAAGCGAGAAGAAGGTGGCGACTAACTTCCGACCGTAAGTTTTCGGAATTTACTGGTATTGATGCTCGTACTCTCCGCAAGTTGAATCCTCTTCACTTAGATGGGTCACTTGAAAAGGAGACGTTTGATTACATTATTTCAACGATGATATATCTCTGTCCTTGTTTCTTTGAAAGCAAAGAAGAGCAGATTGAAGAAATTCATCGCTTGGAGAGAACCTTGATAGAAGTAAGTTTGCATGTAAGGCCTATACATCTTAAGGCGCAAGCTTTTTTTGAAAGGGAGATGACCAGCATCCGCAAAGCTCAAGAAGAATAGTAATGAGGTTCATCCAAGTGAAAGAGCCTTGGGCATAAAGCAAGACTATAAGATTAGTCTTGTTGCCCGAGGTTTTTGAGAAACTAAACTTTAAAACATACGACTATGCTACAACAGAAGAAAGTTAAGCTCAGTAATTATTATTCTGATGTATTGAAGGCTTCCTATCATTTCAAACAGAAGAATTGGGATGAAGCCAGACAGTTTTATCGTAAAAGCGGCGAGGCTTTTATGAAATATCGGCTTTACGATAGAATGGATGAAACGAAAGTCTGCAATTATTTGGCTGGTTCCCATGAGTTGGATGGAACCCCTCTAAAGAGAAAATGGCAACCAAATTATTCAGCATTGTTGGATACTCTGAACAGTTCTGATTATATATCACAAGACGAATTACAGGCTCTTAAGGCTATACAGGAAGATGGCAATCAAGGTATGCATGATTCCGATGTAGTAACAGATAAGAACGAAACTGAAGCGAGTATTAAGCTGGTGCATGCCTTTTCCCGAAAGTTGACAGTCAGTTTTTATAAAAGTATTCATAAAGATATACCGTCAAAGTTAACTGATGCCTATGAGGGAAGAGTAAATGCAGACGTCTTGGAGGAGCATTTTGATTTTGGTGAAGTGCTTGAAGCTGCCGACAATTTCAATAATCGCAATCAATATATCCTTATCAGTCCACCGAATGATAAGAATACGTCTGTTGATCTCAAGTCTAGCCTTGCTAGAATCCCTTGGTCCTTTATTCTGGATTTTGATCCGAATACAAAAGGGCAGTATGGTCTTTTTACTGCTTTTGGGGCAGCTAAGGACAGTAGGGTAGTTCCTTTGGTGATAGACCAGTATGAAAGTCATGTATCATTGCCGATCAGTACTAGTGGTGGACGTCTCAATTGGTTGTTTGCTAACGGGCTGTCAGAAAGTGTAGGTACTTCATGCTCAGATTTCCGTTCCTGGAATAAGCGAAAATACGGCAAATTTATCAAAGAAGCACTTCGTCGTTTCATGACAGACTCTACAAACGAATATTATATCGTTTGTCTGAACGTAGAGGATCGTTATCTTAAGGATATCATACATTCTATAGATGATATAGAGGAGGTTGAGGCAGATTTGGTACATTTTATCTTCGTATCTACAGATGAAGACTATCTGGAAGACGTTTCAGAAGAAGCTCAGGACTATAGTTTTAATAGTGCATCGTTTAAGATGAGTGCCAATGAGTTCATTTTGGGAGTTGAAGAAACCATGTCCAGTGCTGCATCTGTCCCTTTATCCAGTGTCATCGTGCCTTCCAGAGTTTCAGGCAAGTTAGATTGTATCGATATCTCGTCTATTGTTTCCACTTTGAAAGATGGCGGATTGTATGTTGTTCATGCCAGTATCGGAGCAACGGCACCTAATGATTTATCTCCTTCCGACACATTCTTTAGAGGTGAAGACATTAGTTGGAATGATATATCAAAGGGAGTTGAAGCAACTCGTAAGATTCAGGATGCTCTTAAAAACAAGATCAAGGATCGTATACAGCTTCGCCAGTCTTCCAAATTCTTGCTTTATCATGATGCGGGTGCAGGTGGAACCACTTTGTCCAGAAGATTAGCTTATGATTTGAGAAAGGAGTATCCTGTAGTCCTTTTAAATAAGTATATAAAAGGTGTGACAGAAGAAAAACTTCATCTCTTTTATAATCGGGTAAAGACACCGGTTTTAGCAATAGTTGAAGCTTCTAAAGTAAATATCACAACGATAGATGCCTTGATACGAAATTGCAATTCAAACAAGGCTAGGTTCTTATTTGTAATAGTCGAAAGGCATAACAAAAAAGTTGGATTATCCGACCAGCAGAACAACATACATTTGTCTGATACAATGGCAGATTCTGATGAGAAGAACCGGTTTGTAAATAAAGTTACTCTCTATGCCCAGAACAAATCCGATATGGTGGAATGGGATAAGAAATCACCGAACCAGTGTGAGGTGATAAATTTTTCGTTGGCAATTTGTAATGATGATTTCAAACAGGAAAAAATAGAGAAATATGTAAGTTACTACAATAGTTTTTTATCACCATCTCTTAATGAATTTGTTCTTTATGTATCAATGATTTATCATTACTCTCAGAAAGAGGTGCCAGACCTTATTTTCCGAAATCTCTTTAAGAAGGATGGGGTGGTGATTGGCTTGCAGAAATACCTTCGCAGTCATCATAGTGAAGAGCAGGCACTTTATAAGATATTGAGCAACGTTACTGATGAAGCTGGGAAACAGACCCTCTGGCGTCCTCGCTATGCCCGGTTTGCTGATGCAGTTCTACAGTCTGTATGTAGTGTAGGTGGTTGGAAAGAGATGGTCTATGAGAGTTCTATCAATCTGATTAATAGCATAAAGAGCAATCAGCAGTATCTTGTTGATGATTCCCGTCAGATTCTGATTAGTGTATTTCTTGAGCGAGGTAAAGAAGAACTGTTGGGTGTAGAAGAAGCTTGGTCAAAAGACAACAATACTCATTTTTCACAGTTGTTGGAGGATCTTGGCTATAGTGAACTTAATCAGCGTAATGTGTTGTCAAGATTAGCCAATAGTTTTCCTAACGAAGCCCATTTCTGGGGCCATTTGGCACGCTTCTGTTATGAAAAGGCAAGCATACCTAAGCATTTTGATGAGGCTATGAGCTTTGTACAGAAAGCTTTTGATGCAAATGGTGAGAAAGATTTTAATCTTCAGCATATTGCAGGTATGTGTAAGCGTAGACTCTTGGAATATTATAAGCGTGAAAATGTAGAACTTGGATTTCAGGATATAAAAGATTTGACAGAAGAAGCGCGTGGCTATTTTAAGGAGAGCCGCCGTTTAAACTCAAAGAATATCTACGCATATATCTCTGAAATTCAGTTGATTGTTATCTTGATAGAATATGGAAAAGGATTGTCTCAGTATGATACTTACAGACGGTTCCTGTTCTCTCAGGAAAACGAATGGTATCAGGAGCAATATGTTTCTATGCTCGAACTGATTGATGAGACCAAGATTCTTCTCTCACAGATGAAGACATTGGGTAATACGCAGAAGACACATAAGTCATTTGATTATCTGAACAGAAGTGAGTCTCAGAGCAAGAATTTCGTAGATGATCTGCCAGGTATGTTGAATCATTTAAGTGCAGCCATCGAGAAAGCATTATATGAAGAGCGACCACGATTACGCCAGTTGTATGTTCGTTATCTCCTTCTGAGCAAGGTTAAGGGTGAGCCGAAACGTCTTGGTGAATCTTGGGGACTTTTAACAGAGAAGGAACAGGATAAGGTAGAAAACTATTTAAATAGTAATATTCAGCAAGGTAATACCAATCTGTTCTCATTACGTTATTGGTTCCAGTTTGTTCGCAAATGCCGCAAGGATACGCCTGTTGATGAGATTATTTCCCGTCTCCAGACATTGGCACAAGCATCTGGTGAGCATCATCCTATAGTGCAGTTGGAAGCAAATTATAATATTCTTGTCCTAAAGGCATTTACAATTATTCATGATAAGGATTTTTTTGATACAGACAAGATAAGGGAAATTAGGTATTTGGCATCTACTTGTCATCAGCAGTCCCTCAATGACAAATACATCTTTGATTTGTTAGTCAATGATCATGATATAAGCGGTATTGTGCCTTATAACGAGAATACCGATTTTTCTAACTGTATACGATTGCATGGAACCATATCCAGCATTCGCAGTACGACACAGGGAGAAATCAAGTTAGATTGCGGATTAACTGCGTTTTTTGCTCCTTCTAAGGGTAATTTCGTGGAAGGCAGGGATGAGACCAAAGAAGTAACTTTTGTGATTGGTTTCCGTCATGATGGTCTTTTTGCATTGGAAGTTAAAGCTGTTGACGATTCTGATGATGTAAAAACTTCAGATGTATCCGAAGAATTGAAAGAGGAGAATGCGATAGAAAACATTGATAATCTTTCAGTTGAAACTTCATCTGCTTCAGGTCAAAGAGATGATGTTTACGAAATTCCTTCAGGAAATCAGCAGAAGTTCAAGATCGTAGGCAAGATAAAACTATAGAAAAATGTTAACTGTTTTTCTTGTTTTTTGCTCTGAAATTCGCGGATTTTCGACCGGGAAATAATTTCTGGAGAATATCTGAAATATGGTAAAATTATGTAAGTAACAGAAAATCAGTATGTTATCTATATTTGTGAATTTCGTCGTAAAAACAGAATTCTGCAGTTGTACAACTAAAACCCTTATAGTTGTACAACCATAACTCTAGAGTTGTACAACCATAGCCTATATAGTTGTACAACCGCAGCCTTATGGTCGTACAACTATAGGTCATTCGTTCTGCAAGGAGCATATAATACGATATAAAACCGATATTTTTGCCTCCTTGCAGCCATCTAGATTTAAAATCTCAAATTTGCGATAATTTAGAAATAATATTTGACGTAAGCAGTCACTTTAGGCCGTCTTTCGTACGTTAATAAAAATATATACCTTTGCCCCGAATTTTAAATTTGGGACAAAAT
>ENA-OYWJ01001023-OYWJ01001023.1-human-gut-metagenome-genome-assembly--contig:-NODE-1023-length-11049-cov-7.141623_pt1 | contig 11049 bp, 7 predicted proteins | sample MGYA00244169_ERZ653395 | MGnify/ENA primary metagenome ERZ653395 (study PRJEB26926, sample SAMN06165120) | human gut metagenome | biome: ENVO:00009003; feature: ENVO:2100002; material: ENVO:00002003...
ATCTACACTTATGCGATCGTCGGCAGCGTCAGATGTGTATAAGAGACAGATAAGGGAATATTACAAGAAATATTTCACCGCCCCAACCTATCGTGTTTTACATGTTTTAGCAAATGAATTTTGCAAACGATTTACCGACTGAAAATGAGTTGTCGCAGAAATCTCTAATCATATATTTAAGCTCGCTATTTGGATGAAGAGCGCAAAAAGCCCCTTGCACCGCAACCCTAATGTACTTGAAGTACATAAGTTGACGGACAAGGGGCTTTGACAATGCTATTCGCCAAATAGTGAGCTTAAATTATTTTTCGCTCTTTTTTTGAACAACTTGCTCACCGTCATAGTATCCGCATTTGGGACATACTTGGTGGCTCTTGATCAATTCGTGGCATTGAGGGCACTCGGTGAGACCGGGTGTTTTGAGTTTCCAGTTTGCAAAACGAGAATTCGTCTTGGATTTCGACACTTTATTTTTAGGTACTGCCATCTTCTTACCTCCAATATTTTCGCAACATTTGCTTAAACAGCTTTTTGATTATATAAAATCTAACAAAAGTTGTCAAACGCTTTTATCGAAGTTGCGGTGATTTGATAATATATTTTTTTTTATTTTCGGGCAAAGTTGCGTTTTATCATGCAAAATCGCCCGAAAAAGTCGGATTTTTGATTCTTAAAGCGCGAGTGCTTTTGTTTCTCTTGCGATTGACAATTCTTCGTTGGTTGGAAGAATGAGCACTTTGACTTTGCTGTCGGGCTTTGAAATCATTCTCACGCCGTCTTCGTGCTTCTTGTTTGCCTCGAAATCGAAATCGACGCCGAGATATTCCATATCTTCCATAACAAGTCTGCGCATGAGGTCGCTATGCTCGCCGATACCGCCGGTAAAGACGATTGCGTCCACTCCGTTGAGAGTGGCCGCATAAGAACCGATATACTTTTTGATGCGGTAAGCCGCAACTTCGACTGCAAGTTTTGCCTTTTCATTGCCTTCGTTGATGCCTTTTTCAAGGTCACGCATATCCGAGCTCAATTCGCTCACGCCGAGCATGCCGCATTTTTTATTGAGATATTGCACAAGCTCTTCGGGAGTCAAACCGAGTTTTGCGCGGATAAATTCGCTTGCGGCAGGATCGATATCGCCCGAACGAGTGCCCATAACAAGACCTTCAAGAGGCGTAAAGCCCATTGACGTGTCCATACATTTGCCGTCTTTGACTGCGGAAATGGACGAGCCGTTGCCGAGGTGGCAAACGATGATTTTGCTGTCTTTTTTGCCGAGAAGTTTGATTGTTTCTTCACTGACAAACTTGTGCGAAGTGCCGTGGAAACCGTACTTTCTGACTTTGTATTGGTCGTACACGGAATACGGAATACCGTACATATACGCTTTTGCAGGCATCGTGCTGTGGAACGTGGTGTCGAACACCGCAACCATAGGCACACCGGGCATGACTTCTCTGCAGCTCTTTATGCAAGCGATGTTGCCGGGCATATGGAGCGGGCCGAGTTCCGCATTCTTTTCGCAAATACGGATGACTTCGTCGTCGATGACGACGGAAGACTTGAAGTCCTCGCCGCTGTGGAGCACTCTGTGTCCTACCGCGCTGATTTCGTCAGTGGACTTGATTGCGCCGTAAACGGGATCAACCATTGCTTTGAGCACAAGCTCGATGGCTTGGGTGTGATCCTTCATGTTTTGCTTGATATTGAGCACTCTGCCGTCCGCGGTCTTTTGGGTGAGTTCACCGCCGTCGAACGTGATACGCTCGCAAAGTCCTTTGAGGATTGCTTGCTCGGTTTCCATGTCGATGAGTTGGTATTTGAGCGAAGAACTGCCTGCGTTGATAACGAGAATTTTCATTTTGTATCTCCCTTATATTAGCCTTTTACCGATTGAAGAGCCGTGATTGCCGCAACAGCCGCGATGTCCTCTGCCACGCAACCTCTGCTCAAATCGTTGACGGGAAGAGCAAGACCTTGCATGATAGGTCCGATTGCCATGCAGTTGCCAAAGCGTTGTGCGATCTTGTAGCCGATGTTGCCTGCATCGAGGTTGGGGAAAACGAGAACGTTTGCCTTGCCTGCAACGGGGCTGCCGGGTGCTTTTTGATTTGCCACGCTGTCAACGAGGGACGCGTCGAGTTGAAGCTCGCCGTCAACGTCGATTTCAGGATGTTCTTCTTTGACTTTTTGATATGCAACGCGCACTTTTTCGACGGATTCATGATTTGCGCTACCCTTTGTAGAGAAGGAAAGCATTGCGATCTTCGGATCCATTTCGCAAATCTTCTTTGCGCTGTCAGCCGCCGCAACGACGATGTCGGAGAGTTGATCGCTGGTGGGATAAGGAATAACCGCGCAATCGGAGAAGATGTACGCAGGATACTTTTTGTATTTGAAATCTTCGGGCGGAACCATTACGAAACAGCTTGAAACCGAGCTGATGCCGGGAGCGGCTTTGATAACTTGGAATGCGGCTCTAGATACGTCTGCGGAGCTGAACACCGCGCCGCCCACAACGCCGTCTACGTCGCCGCGTTTCAACGCTACGCACGCATAGAACATGTTGTTTGTCGTGACGATGTTGAGAGCTTGCTCTTCGGTCATGCCTTTTGCTTTGCGAAGTTCGTAAAGAGTGTTTGCATACTCTGCTCTGTGCTCGCTTGTCTTGGGATCGTCAAAGGATACGCCCGTAAAATCGATTTCGGGGAATTTGGTTTTGATTTCCTCTTCGTTGCCGATGAGAACGACTTTGCAAACGTTCTTTTGAGTAAGAATTTCCGCTGCTTTTGCCGCACGCACGTCGGTACCCTCTGCAAGCGCGATCGTTTTGGAGAGTTTGCTTGCTCTGCTCATAAGGTTTTCAACAAATTGCGTCATATAAAACTCCTAAAATGTTGCACATTGATTGCAAATGTTTTATTTTTAGTTATAATTATAAGTACTTAAAAAATAAAAAGCAAACGAAATGAGGACGAATTTTGAAAATAACCGCCGTAATTGCAGAATACAACCCTTTTCACAACGGACATCTCAAACAACTCAAAAAGGCTAAGCGAGAAACGAATGCGGATGCACTTGTGGTTGTGATGAGTTCGTCTTTCACTCAACACGGCGATTTGTGCATACAAGACCGCTACACTCGCGCGAATTGGGCAATTCAGGCAGGCGCGGACTTGGTGCTCGAACTCCCCACCGTCTACTCGCTCTCAACCGCAAAAGGTTTTGCCGAAGGTGCGCTCAAAACGCTGTCTATGCTGGGAGAATACACTCTCTCTTTCGGCACGGAAAGCGACGAAATCGAAGATTTGAATATGGCGGCAGAGTTTATGAGAAGCGAATCGAAGGACGTGAGCAACCTCCTCAAAGGATATTTGAGCGAAGGCTACTCGGTTGCAAAGTCACGCACTCTCGCTCTCGACAAAATCCGTCCCGACGTTTCGAACATGCTCAAATCTCCCAACAATATTTTGGCGGTCGAATATATGAAAGCCGGCGCACAATACGGCGGCAAAGTGCAATATCACTCCATCGAGCGCAAACCCGACGACAACAAAAAGTTTATGTCCTCAACGAAAATCCGCAATCTAATCGCACAAAACGAGGACGTTTCAGCTTTCGTTCCGTCATTCGTAGACCTCTCTACGCACGCAAATATCGACAAATACAACGTCATTTCCACGTATGCCATGAAAGCGATGAGCGCATCCGAGCTCAAAGAAATCGCAAACATCAGCGAAGGTATGGAAAATCGCATTTCACAATCATCCTTCAACAATATGGACGAATTTCTGGGACTGACGAGCAAACGCTACACTCGCTCTACGATAAAAAGAATCGCCGCTTGCGCAACTCTCGGTCTTACCAAAGACTTGATAAACCTTGCAAACGACGAACGTCCCTACTGCACCGTTTTGGCATGCAAACCATCAAAAAAGAAAGCGTTGTTCGCATTGCTTGCCCAATCCGACGGATATTTTTTCTTCAAACACAGCGACTGCGAAAAAGACTGCCCCGTGCGTCCGCTTGTCGACCTTGACGAAAAGGCAGCGAAAATCCAAAAACTTTGCTACTGAATCAAAATCATATATCCGTTTCGTTTTAACGCTAAACGCACATTAAATCGCGCATACACCGCGATTTTAGTTTTAAAACTATATATCAAATGTCTGCAAAGCATATTCGCACCGTTTGAGAATATGCTTTTTATATGCTCAAAACATCGCTTGTCCCTCAAAATAAAATCAATCGAAAAAAAGAGTCGAAAAAGGAAAATTCTTCGGCAGATAGTGCATCGAAAAACAATAAATTTTATTCAAGAAAAATCAGGTCGAAAAACGCTAAATATTCGGCAAAAATCACGTCGGAAAACGCTAAATATTCGGCAAAAATCACGTCGGAAAACGCTTCGAAAATCATATCGTGTCTTGCGATAGTTGCGTTTATGGGGTTTATGCTGGCAAAACCCGAATACTATCTGAATTCCGCAAGACGCGGATTGAGCTTGTTTGCGACAAGCGTACTCCCCTCGTTGTTTCCCTTTTACTTTTGTTCCTTGCTTTTGACGTATATGGGTGCGGTGGGCGCAATATCGAAAGTCGGCGCAAAGAGCGTAAAACTGATGTACAATGCTCCGAAAGAAAGCGCGTACGTGCTGTTTTTGAGTATGCTTTGCGGCTATCCCGTCGGAGCAAGCACGATTTACGAACTTTATAGCGCAGGGGTAATATCGCAAAAAGACGCCAAATGCTCATGCTCGTTTTGTTCTACGTCGGGACCGATTTTTATGATTGGCACGATAGGCGGAGCGATATTTCAAAATCAGAAAGTCGGACTCATCGTGCTTGCCGCGCATTATCTCGGAGCAATCGTAAACGGATTTTTGTACAGAAAACGAAAATCGTCCGACGAAGCCTCTGCGTTTTCCGTTCAAAATGACGTCGACGGAATATTGTCCAGAGCAATATCGAAAGCCACCGTAAACATGCTTTACGTGGGAGGATACATCGTGCTTTGCGGCATGATTATTGATACCCTTGAGCTTTTGGGAATACGAAATTTGCTTGAAAATTTCGGCACTGCCGGCGAGCCGATCTTGTCGGTGATATACTCCCTTGTCGAGATGACGAGAGCAAGCATAGAATGTTCTAAATGCGGCAATCTTCAACTTGCAACCGCTCTGTGCGCGGGCGCGGTGTCCTTTGGCGGACTGTCTATAACGATGCAAAACTACACCTTTTTGTCAAAATGCGGAGTGGGATTTTTTGAACTTATGCTCAAAAAATTTACGCAATGTTGTTTTGCCGTGCTTTTTGCTTTCCTACTCGGATTTGCACTTTGAAGAAAAAATTGTGAAAAAGCTGAAAAAATATGACATAAAATATTGACTTATCGCGATTTCGTCTTGTATTGTGTAGCAAAGGGGAATTTGTTATATTCCACCAGGAGGGAAAAATGAAAAAAAATTGGAGCAACACTGCGCTTGTTGCGTATGCCCTTTTGCCAAAAATCGTAAAAGAGTTGGATTTCGGCATACAAAGTCGCGTAAAATCGAGTTATCAAAGCAAACACTTGAAAATGGGTGTAAGCAACGAGCAATTAATTGGTGAAATCATTGAATTGACCGATGAAAAGCGAAAAATCGTCAACCTCAGGTACATCGTTGGTAAAGCATTGAAACAGATGAAAGATAAATCGCGAGAAATCCTAATAGACCGCATGATATACAAAAAGACGTTCAGCGATATATCGAAGGAAAGAAAAATAGCAATGCGCACGACTTTTAGACGGCTTGAAAACGCCGAAAACGAATTTGCCAAAATATTATCTTCCCTAGGATTCGGAGAGAGAAAACTGCAAGAAGAATTTGCAAACGACAAATACGTCAAAACAATCCACGACCGAATAGTAAACGACAAATATTTTGTCGCAAAAAATATGTAACCCCGAAAACAATTAAACGGTGAAAACATTCATCCGAGCTCGTCGGCTTTTTTGTCATGCTCAAAACATTAAATTCGACGCTTGAAAATGCGATTTTTTCAATAAGGTGAGGAAATATTATCGTTTTCACCGTTTTGAAATTTAATTTCAAGAATAATTTTTTTTGCAAAAAAACAATATAAAATGCCGTCTTGGAGGCGGCATTATTTTGATAAACAAAGCAACGATAAAATTGTTTTTTCGACGCTTTTTAGCGTAAAATCAATAACAATTTTTGATTGTAATATTCAAAAACGCATCCATGTCGAACAAAGTCCAGGGCGCGACTTCGGGAGGATACACTCTGAACACCATTTCTTTTTGACTGACGGGATGTGCAAAGCGAAGCTCTGTTGCCCACAAGCAAAGCGGATATTTGTTTTGTGCGTCGTTGCCGTATTTTTTGTCACCGACAATGGGATTGCCCATATTTGCGAGCTGAACTCTGATTTGATGTCCGCGTCCAGTGACGAGATTGACCATCACAAGACTAACGTCCGTCTTTTTTGCCAAAACCTTGTAGTCAAGCTCGGCGTATTTTGCGCCCTCCGAGAGCGCGGGAACAACCTTAACGGTGTTGGTGTCCGGGAACTTTTTGAGATAACACGTGAGCTTGTCCGCACTGTATCTGGGCGCACCGTCAACGATTGCGAGATATCTCTTTTCAACGCTGCCGTCGCGGATTGCTTCGCAAAGTCTGGACGCCGCTTTCGAAGTTTTTGCAAACACCATTACGCCGCCCGTCGGTCTGTCGAGTCTGTGCACGAGTCCGAGATACGCTTCACCCGGCTTGTTGTACTTTTCAACGAGATACTGTTTGAGCATGGTGAGCATATCGGGATCGCCGCTCTCGTCCGCTTGCACGGGCACGTCATAGGGTTTGACGACGACCAAAATATGATTGTCCTCATATACGATTTTGAGATCTTTGTAAGTCATAAATTCTTCCTATATGTGTTGTCGATTTTTGTCTTTGCTGTTTATATTATTTTGCGATTTCGGCATTCTAACGCAATACGTTTAACTTGCAAATTAATCTGTACATCGGTTTGCAAACGTTGCGAACGCAGTGCAACCTTGCGGAAGAACAAGCCCTTCCTCCGTTGCAAGACCGATTTCGTCAGCGTCGATAATCGCGTTTTTGGGTAAAGTGAGTTTCAGAATATTTGCCATAACGGTTGGTTGCAATCCCGTCGTGTAAGAATTTAAGCACACAAACAGCGGATTGTCCGAAAGCAGCTTTGCAACAAGCTCGCAAAGCTCGGATATACCCTCTTCTATCTTCCACTTTTCGCCGTTAGGACCTCTGCCGAAGCTGGGCGGATCGAGAATAATCGCATCGTACTTTTTGCCGCGTCTTATCTCTCTTTGGCAAAACTTGAAGCAATCGTCGATGATATATCTCATACCCGAATTGTCAAGTCCGCTCAATCTCACGTTTTCGCCTGCGCGCTCAACCATCGCTTTTGCACTGTCGACGTGGCACACCTTTGCGCCGGCTTTGAGACACGCAACGGACGCCGCGCCCGTATAACCGAAAAGATTGAGCACGGATATTTCTCTGCCCGCTCCGCTTATAAGCTTCATCATTCTGTCCCAGTTGACAGCTTGTTCGGGGAAAAGCCCCGTATGCTTGAAGCCCATAAGTTTGAGAGAAAATGTCAAATCACGCCACGAAATCGTAAATTCACTCGGTACGTTGCGGTTGTATTTCCACATTCCGCCACCGGTGCGGGAACGCTCGTACACGGCATCGACGCCCTTGAAACTTGCAAGTGGCGTCTTTGCGTGCCATATGACTTGCGGATCGGGACGAAGCAGGGTTATATCTCCCCACTTCTCGAGCTTTTCGCCGTCGCCCGTGGCAATGACTTTGTATTGTTTCCAATCGGGTGCAATTCTCATCAGATTCTCTTCACCGAAATCGTAACGTTGTCGCCGTTGATGTCGCAATCTTTCGCATAACCGTCGATTGTGGTCGAGATACCGTCGCAAAGTACGTCGGCAAGGAAATCGGCTTTTTCAAAGACTTGAAGAGCAACGCCCTCCGCCTTGTAGCCGACGAGGATATGGTCGGTCACTTCGAAGCCCGCTTCCTTTCTCATGGTTTGAATCTTGGACACGATTTCACGCTCCGCACCCTCGAAAATGAGGTCGTCTGTGAGTTGAGTGTCCAAAACGACAGTGGTTTCGCCGTCGCTTTCGCTGGAATAACCTTCCTTGTTCTTCATGCTGATGAGCAAGTCATCATTTGAAAGTTCGACTTCTCTGCCGTCAACGTCCGCTCTGAACAAGCCGTACGACTTGATTGCCGACACGATTTCGTTGGCTCTCGATTGCAAAACTTCTCTGATTTTGCCGAGCAATGCGCCGTATTTCGGGCCGAGAGTGCGAAGTTGCGGTTTCAAATCGTAGCTGACAAATACGTTGTTGTCGCCTGACACTTCCACCGATTTGACGTTAAGTTCGTTTTCGACAAGCTCTTTGAGGTCGTCGGAAAGCTCGTATCTTCCGTTGTAGAAAAGTTTTGCAAGCGGTTGTCTGTTTTTGAGGTTGGACGCGTTTCTTGCCGCTCTTCCGAGCACGACGAGTTTGAGCACGTCGCCCATGCCGTCTTCGAGGTTTTTGTCGATATATCTTTCGTCAGCAACCGGGAATGAGCAAAGATGCACGCTTTCGGGAGCGTCTTTGTCAAAGTTGCAAACTAGGTTGCGATACATACTCTCTGCCATAAACGGCGTGTAAGGTGCAAGAATCTTGGAGAGCGTGGAAAGAACGGTGTAAAGCGTTGTGTATGCCGCTTCTTTGCTCTTTGACATCTCGCTGCCCCAGAAACGCTCGCGTGAACGACGCACGTACCAGTTGGAAAGATTGTCCACGAACTCGCCTATCGCACGAGAAGTTTCGGTGATCTTGTATTGATCCAGCCCATCGTCAACCGTCTTGATAAGAGAGTTGAGGCAAGACAAAATCCATCTGTCCATGATGGTGAGCTTTTGATCTTCGAGCTTATGCTCCGTGGGATTGAATTTGTCGATTTCGGCATAGAGGACGAAAAACGCATAGGTGTTCCAAAGCGTGCCCATGAACTTGCGTTGAGATTCGCTCACGGCGTCCGCATGGAATCTGGAAGGAAGCCACGGCGCGCTGGTGGTGTAGAAATACCATCTTGTAGCGTCTGCGCCTTGTTTGTCGAGAACCGTCCACGGATCGACGACGTTGCCCTTGTGTTTGGACATCTTGATACCGTCCTTGTCGTTGACGTGTCCCAAAACTATGCAGTTTTTGAAGGGCGCGCGTCCGAAAAGCACCGTGCTGACCGCCAAAAGCGTGTAGAACCAGCCTCTCGTTTGGTCGACAGCCTCGGAAATGAAGTCCGCAGGAAAAACTTTTTCGAAAACTTCCTTGTTTTCAAACGGATAATGCCATTGAGCAAAAGGCATGGAGCCGGAATCGAACCAGCAGTCCAAAACTTCGGGCGTACGCACCATTTCGCCGCCGCACTCGCACTCCCACTTTACGTCGTCGATGTATGGACGATGCAATTCGACGTCGTGGTCGAGATGAGCTTTTTCACGCAATTCTTCTCTCGAGCCGATTACATGCACTTTTCCGCACTTGTTGCACACCCAGATAGGAAGCGGTGTGCCCCAATACCTTTCGCGAGAAATGCCCCAGTCGATGACGTTTTCAAGGAAATTGCCCATTCTGCCCTTTTTGATGGTGTCGGGCATCCAGTTGACCGAATCGTTGGAAGCAAGAAGTTGCTCCTTGACAGCAGTCATCTTCACAAACCAGCTCGAACGTGCATAGTAAAGAAGCGGAGTGTCGCATCTCCAACAGAACGGATAACTGTGAGTGAACTTCAAAGTTTTGAAAAGTTTGTTTTCGCCTTTAAGTTTCTCGATGATATATTTGTCGGCGTCTTTGCAGAACAATCCTTTAAAATCGTAAACGGCGTCTTTAAATCTGCCTCTGTCGTCAACCATTTGTACGAAAGGAAGATTGTATTTTTTGCCGACTTTGCTGTCGTCCTCGCCGAATGCGGGCGCGATATGGACTATACCCGTGCCGTCGGTGAGAGTAACGTAAGAGTCGTTCGTGACGTAATATCCCTTTTCCTTTGCACCGGTTTCATAGTCGAAAAGCGGTTCGTATTCGACGTATTCGTACTCGCTGCCCTTCTTGGTGTCAATCTTGACGTATTCTGCTTCGTCTTTGAAAAGGGACGGAATAAGCGCGTCGGCAAGAATATAGAACTCATCGCCGACTTGAATTTTGGTGTAGTCCTCTTTTGCGTTCATGCAAAGCGCGACGTTGGACGGGAGCGTCCAAGGAGTCGTCGTCCAGGCAAGAAAATAGGTGTTGTCAACGCCTTTAAGCTTGAATTTGACAAATACGGAAGTTTCCTCGACGTCTTTGTAGCCTTGCGCGACTTCGTGCGAAGAGAGCGCGGTTCCGCAACGAGGGCAATAAGGCACGATTTTGTAGCCTTTGTAGATAAGCCCCTTGTCTGCCATCTGTTTGATTGCCCACCACACCGACTCGATGTAATTGTTGTCGTAGGTGATATACGGGTTTTTCATGTCCGCCCAGTAGCCGATGCGGTCGGACATCTTTTGCCACTCGTCGGTGTATTTCCAAACGGACTCCTTGCACTTTTTGATAAAAGGCTCGATTCCGTATTTTTCGATTTCTTGCTTGCCGTCAATGCCGAGTTGTTTTTCGACTTCAAGTTCGACAGGCAAACCGTGAGTGTCCCAACCCGCTTTGCGCAAGACGTGATATCCCTTCATGGTTTTGTAACGAGGGATAATGTCCTTCATGACACGGGTGAGAATGTGACCGATGTGCGGTTTTCCGTTTGCGGTCGGTGGTCCGTCATAAAAACTAAATTCGGGATTGCCTTCGTTTTTCTTTACGCTCTTTTCGAAAATGTTCTCTTCTTTCCAAAAAGCGAGAACTTCTTTTTCGCGGTCGACGAAATTCAAATTTGTTTCAACGGGTTTGTACATATTGCTGTCTCTTATACACATCTGACGCTGCCGACGATCGCATAAGTGTAGA
>ENA-OYWJ01001028-OYWJ01001028.1-human-gut-metagenome-genome-assembly--contig:-NODE-1028-length-11005-cov-4.162922_pt1 | contig 11005 bp, 10 predicted proteins | sample MGYA00244169_ERZ653395 | MGnify/ENA primary metagenome ERZ653395 (study PRJEB26926, sample SAMN06165120) | human gut metagenome | biome: ENVO:00009003; feature: ENVO:2100002; material: ENVO:00002003...
CCGAAAAGGCAGGGACACCTCTTGCGGTGTTCCTGCCTTGCGCTATGGCGAGTATCGAAAAAGAATATGCTCAAGCATCCAAGACATGTGAACAGAGAGGCTCTGTGTTGAACTGGGCAAACAGAAAAATCACAAGCCTCATTGACAAACTCAATATGCTCGGTTATAATATACCAGAAGTATATACTACCGGTATATCAGGAGGCATCAATGGAACGTACAGAGACTCAAATGAAGATCCTCGAAGTTGGGAAAAAAGAATTCCTGGAAAAAGGATTTAAGGACGCATCTCTGAATAAAATCGTCGCGGAGGCAGGCTTCACGAAGGGTGCATTCTACGGCTACTACCCGGATAAGACCGCTCTGTTTGAAGACCTTGTGGGCGGGACCGCAAGCGAGCTGCTCACCCGCTTCAAGGCGGCACAGGATGATTATTTTGACCTCGTCCCGGAAGGGAGAGCAAAAGACAGTCTGGAGCTTTCCACCCAGCACCTGCACGAGCTTGTCGCGTTCATGTACGACCATTTCGACGAATTCAAGCTGATCCTCTGCCGGGCGGAGGGAACGGGCTATGCGGATTTCATCGAGGTGCTGGTGGATCTGGAGGTCGATCGATCCGAAGAATACTACGCCCTCCTCAGAAAAAACGGTATGCTCTCCGGGAGCATGACTCGTCAGCTTCATCACATGATCACAAGGGCTTACTTTACGGCGGTGTGTGAAACCATCGTCCACGATATGCCGAGAGAGGAAGCCATGAAATATGTCGATGAACTGGCTATCTTTTTCCACTCCGGCTGGAGCGGACTTTTAAGGCTCGAATGAGCCTTAAAAAATAACTGTCGGTTAGTCATCTCTAACTGGCGCGGCGCATCCTCCAACAAACCTATATATTTTAAGAAAGGAACACGGAATATGAGCAAACAGAAAAAAGAAAAGCAGCCGCCGGTGCTGGGCAGGCTGCTGGAATACGCCGGAGGGCATAAGTGGCTGTCCGTATTGGGCTGCGGGCTGTCCGGCGTTTCGGCGGCGGTCGGTATTTTCCCGTTCGTCTTTGTCTGGTACGCAGCCCGGGGCATTTTGACGCCGGGAGGCGGCGTTTCGGCGGGGCTTGCCCGCTACGGCTGGTATGCGCTGGCGGCGGCACTTCTGAGCGCGGCGATCTATTTCGCTGGACTTATGTGTACGCACCTTGCGGCCTTCCGGGTGGCGACGAATATGCGAAAGGCGGCGGTCGCTCATCTCATTGACCTGCCGCTGGGGTACTTTAACGCTAACCTCACGGGGCGGCTGCGCAAGCAGATTGACGACAACGCGGCGCTGACAGAAACGCTCCTTGCCCACACCATCCCCGACGCGGTGGGCGGGATCGTAACGCCGATACTGGCGGTGGGACTGCTCTTCGTCTTTGACTGGCGCATGGGGCTTGCCTGCCTGATCCCCATGGTCATCGGGCTTGTCTGCCTGATGAGTATGATGACCGGGACGGGCATGAAGTTCTTTGAGGAATACCAGCGGGCAGGAGAGCACATTTCCGCCGAGGCCACAGAGTATGTCCGGGGTATCCCGGTGGTCAAGGTATTCCAGCAGACGGTTTACTCCTTCAAGAGCTTTCATGCCGCCATCCTCAGCTACCGCGACCTTGCCAGCGGCTACGCCATGATGTGCCGTATGCCCTACACCCTGCTTACGGTGGTGCTGAACGCCATGTTCCTGCTTCTCATGCCCTTGGGAATGGTTCTCATCGGCGGCGCGGCAGACGGCTGGGCGGTGCTGGCCGATCTGGTGTTTTACATCTTCTTCGCGCCCCAGCTTGCCTTTATGATGGAGCGGCTGATGTACGCGGTCAACGCACAAATGGAGGCCGCCGAGGCAGTGAACAAGCTGGAGGCGATATTGAAGGAGTCGCCCCTTCCCGAGCCTGCGGCGGACAGCGGAAGCAAGCCCGCGGGTAGCGGCATTTCCTTTGAGAATGTCACCTTTTCCTATGACGGCGCGGACAGGCCCACGCTGACGAATGTGAGCTTCCATCTGCCGCAGGGGGAGGCGTGGGCGTTGGTGGGCCCCTCCGGCGGCGGCAAAACCACCATCGCCCGGCTGATCCCGCGCTTTTTCGATGTGCAGGCAGGGGCGGTGCTCCTGGGCGGACGGGATGTGCGAAGCATCCCCACCGCGGAGCTGATGGAGCAGATATCCTTTGTCTTTCAGGAGGTGCGCCTGTTTAAGAAAAGCATCCGCGACAACATCCGCACCGCTCGGCCGGACGCCACGGAGGCGGAGATATTACACGCGGCGCAGCTTGCCCAGTGCGGCGATATTCTGGAAAAGACGCCGGGCGGGCTGGACGCCGTGATCGGCGCCAAGGGCGTGTACCTCTCCGGCGGCGAGATGCAGCGCATCGCGCTGGCCCGGGCGATTTTAAAGGACGCACCCATCGTGGTGCTGGATGAGGCCAGCTCCTTTGCAGACCCGGAGAACGAGGCGAAGATACAAAAGGCCTTCGAGGCGCTGATGAAGGGCAAGACTGTGCTGATGATCGCCCACCGCCTGTCCACGGTGCGGAACATGGATCGCATCCTTGTCGTCCGGGATGGCGAGATCGCCGAGGCGGGAAAGCACGACGAGCTTCTTGAAAAGGGCGGCGTATACGCCGCCATGTGGGAGGAATACCAAAAGGCCGCGCAGTGGAAGGTGGGAGGTGCCGCATGATCGAACGCATCCGCAAAAAATACGCCATGACGGAGAAGGGCGCAAAAGACTATGTGGCCGCCGTGTTCTGGTCCGTACTGGTCAACATCAGCAAAATGCTGCCGGTGGGCGTGCTGGCCGCGGCGCTCTCCGGCATCGTAGAGGCACTGACAAACGACACCGACCCAAGGGCGGGTCTTACGCGCTTCCTGGTCGCGGGCGTCCTTGCCCTCACCGCGCTCTTTGTGACCTTTCTGATCCAATACAGAGCCTTATACGAAGCCACCTACCGGGAGAGTGCCAACCGCCGCATCCGGCTGGCGGAGGTGCTGCGCCAGCTTCCGCTGTCCTTCTTCGGAAACCGTGACCTGACCGACCTGACCACCACCATCATGGGGGATACGGAGACGCTGGAAAAGGCGTTCTCCCACTTTTACCCCGCCATGCACGGCGCGCTCATCTCCACGGCGCTGATTTCCGCAGGCATGCTGCTTTACGACTGGCGGATGGCGCTGGCTCTTTTGTGGGTGGTGCCTGCGTCGCTGCTGATGGTATATCTCTCCCGGCGCATGGAAAAGCGGCATATAACGAAGGGTCTCGTCACCCGCCGCGCGGCCACCGACGCCATGCAGGAGGTGCTGGAGTGCGCGCCGGAGATCAAGGCGTGCAACCAAAAGACGCGGTATATCGCTGACCTGAACCGCAGGCTGGACGAGGCGGAGCAGGACACCATCCGGGGCGAGCTGTTCACAGGCTCCGTGGTCACGGCGGCACAGTCCTTCCTGAAGCTGGGCATCGCCACCACCGTCCTCACGGGGGTGCTGCTCATGAGCCGCGGCGACCTGGCGCTGATCCCGTTTCTGATGTTCCTTATCGCCGCCACCCGGGTATATGACCCCATCGGCTCCATGTTTGCCAACATGGCAGCGGTTTTCGCCTGCGAGGTGCGCATCGAGCGTATGCAGGAGATCGAGAGCGAAAAGCGCATGACCGGACTGACCGAATATGATCCAGATGGCTACGACATCCACTTTGAGCATGTGACCTTTGCCTACCGGGAAAAAGAGGACGTGCTAAGAGACGTTTCCTTTACGGCGAAGCAGGGGCAGGTGACGGCGCTGGTGGGCCCCTCCGGCGGCGGCAAATCCACGGCGGCCAAGCTGGCAGCCCGTTTCTGGGACCCGGCGGAGGGAACGGTGCGGCTGGGCGGCGTGGACGTGTCCACGGTGGACGGTGAAGCACTGCTGAAAAACTACGCCATCGTATTTCAGGATGTGGTGCTGTTTGCCGACACCGTGATGGAAAACATCCGCCTCGGCAAGCGGGACGCCACCGACGAGGAGGTGCTGGCGGCGGCGAAGGCGGCGCAGTGCGACGCCTTTGTATCCAAGCTGCCGGAGGGCTACCATACCCTGATCGGGGAAAACGGCTCCCGGCTCTCCGGCGGTGAGCGGCAGCGCATCTCCATTGCCCGCGCCATCTTGAAGGACGCGCCGGTGATTTTGCTGGACGAGGCCACGGCCTCGCTGGACGTGGAAAACGAGACGGCGGTGCAGGCGGCGCTGTCCGGATTGATCAAGGATAAGACGGTGCTCATCATCGCGCACCGCATGCGTACCGTCATGAACGCCGACCAGATCGTCCTGCTCTCCGGCGGCCGCGTGGTTGAGATGGGCTCTCCCGCGGAGCTGCTGAAAAAGAACGGCCTGTTCCGCCACATGGCGCAGCTCCAGAGCGAGAGCATGGAGTGGACGGCGTAGAAAGTTGCGGGATAAACAGAATTCCCAGTGCAATATTGGAAAACAAAGTATCGAAAACAAGGAGGCGTTTATGAAAGAAACAAATAAATGGTCTGTCAGGGATGTGATCACCACAGTGCTGCTTTCGGCAGTACTGATCGTGATCCAGCTCGTTATCAATATGGTCTGCATGGCCAACGACTTTGTCAGCATGGTGCTGTCGGTGGGGATCACCATGTTCCTCTGCGCGCCGGTCTATATGCTCATGGTCAGCCGGATCGGAAAGCGTTTTGTGACGCTGATCTATATGACGATCCTCGGCGTGATTTTCCTGCTGATGGGCAACTGGTTCTTGCTTCCTTATTATGTTCTCGTGGGAATCCTCTGCGAGGCGATTCTCTGGAAGGAAGGCTCCTGCCAAAAGCCGAAACGGCTGACTGCCGCTTGGACGGCGGCGAGCCTGCTGTACAACGGGGTCAATCTGCTGCCCATCTGGTTCTTCTGGGACACCTACTACGATTTTGCGCTGGCAAGCGGCATGGAGCAGAGCTACATCGATTCCTATGTGCGTTACTACACCTCTCCCGGCTGGCTGGCCTTTATTCTGCTGTTTACGACGCTGATGGGCTTTTTGGGCTGCATGGTGGGCAGTCGGCTGATCCGCAGGCATTTTAAGAAGGCCGGCGTTCTATGAGAGCGGACGCATCCTTTGCGGTGCCGGTCAAGCTGTGGGCGCTGCTGTGCGTCTTTGCCGGAGTAACCATCGGCGGGAATGTGCTGCTCACCTGCATCCTGACCGGCGGGGCGCTTCTTTATCTCGTCCTGCAGCGGAACTTCCGCCTTGCCGCGTCCTATGGCTGCTTTTATCTGCTGCTGGCGCTGCTGCTGTACGGTATCCGCTTCCACGGGCTGCACATGCCGGTCTTTTCGGAATTTTATGTTCTGATGTTCTGGAATCTGTCGCCAATCTTTCTGGTGTCATGGGATCTGATCACCACGCCGCCGGGAATGCTCTCTGCGTTTTTATCCCGCCTCCGTATACCCACCCCGCTCATTCTCGGGCTTCTTGTGGTCTTTCGCTTCTTCCCCACCATGCGGACGGAGCTGAAAGGCGTAGGCAGGTCCATGAAAAACCGAGGGCTGACCGCGGCGGGGCAGCTGCTCGCACATCCCGTGCAGAGCATGGAGTATGTGCTGGTTCCGTTTCTTCTTCGGGTGTTGCAGCTTGCCGATCAGCTTTCCGTTTCCGCCGTTGCAAGAGGCGCGGAACGTCCGGGCGTGCGCGGCAGCTATTATGAGAAAAGGGGCGGGGCGCGGGATCACATCGCGGCAGCCGCATGTGCGATAGTCACGGCTTCCTATTTGGTTTTGGAAAGGAGCATGGCATGATCGAGCTTACACGCGCTTCTTTTCAATACGAAAACTCAGACAGAGGCGTACAGGACATTTCCCTCTCGGTAAAAGGCGGCGAATGCGTCGTGCTGACGGGGCTCTCCGGCTGCGGCAAGACCACCGTGACAAGGCTTGTCAACGGGCTTGCGCCGTCCTATTACCCCGGAGCCTTCAGCGGAAGCGTGAGGATAGACGGCAAGGACATATCAAGGCTTTCCACATGGGAGATCGGGTGTTTGGTGGGAAGCGTTTTTCAGGACCCCAAAAGCCAGTTCTTTTCCTCCGAGCTCGCCGGAGAGGTCGCCTTTCCCTGCGAGAATTACGGCCTGTCCGCCCGGGAGATACGGGAGAGGACGGACGCCGCCATAGAGGCGTTGAAGCTGTCCCGTTTGAAGGACAGGGCAGTTGACGTCCTTTCAAGCGGAGAAAAGCAGCGGGCGGCCATTGCGTCCGTATATGCCATGAAGCCAAAGATCTTTGTGTGCGACGAGCCGACGGCCAACCTCGACGCCGCCGGGACGCGGCAGCTTGCGCAGACCCTTCGGCAGCTCAAGGCACAGGGCTTTACCCTGCTCATCGCGGAGCATCGGATCGACTGGCTGATGGGGATCGCAGACCGGTTTTTATATCTGCGGGATGGCAGAATAGCGGCCGAGTATACACCGGAGAATTTACTCCTTCTGCCGGAAGCGGACATCTTAGGTATGGGCCTGCGCTCTCCGCACGAGGGAAAGTGCCCTCCCGCTCCCTCCGTATTGGACGAAAGCCCTGCCGTCTTGAAGACAGCAGGGCTCTCGAAAAGAATACGCAAGGAAGTCATTTTCGATGATATTTTCCTCGCCTTTCCGAAAGGCAAAGTGACCGCCATAACGGGACAAAACGGCGCGGGGAAAACCACCCTTGCGCAGATCCTCTGCGGGCTGGCAAGGCAGACAAGGGGACATATCCTGATAGACGGGAAAAAGGCAAGAGCGGCAGTCCGGCGCAGGGAGATCTATTACTGCGGCAACGACACGTCAACGCAGTTTTTTACGGCAAGCGTGGCGGAGGAGCTGCTGCTGAATACCAGATTGACAGAAGAAAGCAAGAGCCGTGCAAGGAGCCTGCTCAAAGAGCTTGGGCTTTACGAGTACAGGGACGCGCACCCGTCTGCCCTGTCCGGCGGGCAGAAGCAGCGCCTTGCCATCGCCTGCGCCATCTTTTCCGGCCGCAGGATATTGATACTCGATGAGCCCACCAGCGGCCTTGACGGGCAGAATATGCGCCTGATCGCGGAAAGGCTGAGAAGCGAAGCACGGAACGGCAGAACCATTCTCGTGATCACCCACGACAGGGAACTGATCGAGAGCTGCTGCGATAACGTTGTGGAGGTCGGTACAAAGCCCAGCGAGGTACAGTGAACACCTTTTGCCATTGAGCCAAAGCGGGTCAAATGCACGAATGTTACTTTGCGTTGCTTGCCGCACCGGTGTTGTTGCTGCTTATACTATCGTAATCGAAACGCGGCACGGAATTTCCGGTTGATGCAGCCCACGCTGCCTCAGTTCACAAACGATGCGTTACCCAGCCGGTAGTACCGGCAGCCGTCCTCCTCGTACCATTCAAACGTACCCACCACGGTGATCTCTGCCCCCAGCTCTGGATACTCATCGGGATAGACGGGCTTTCCGGCGAGGGCAAACTCCAGCCCCTGTGCGCAGCAGGCGGTGGCGTCGGCGATCATGCAGGCGAAGAACATTTTGTCCGGGATAAAAGCACCGTTTTCGTCGGTGGCCTGGTATATGGTGAACTGCCCCTGCATTTTGACGGTTTTTCCTATGTAGTTATCCGGGAAGGAGATCATGCTGTTGACCTCAGAATAGACCATGATGCCGCTGAGTGTGGTCAGGTCAATGTCGACCGCGGCGGTGCCTTCTGCATCCTCCGCAGCGGGCTTTTGCACGGTATCCTCATGGCCGCAGGCGGCGAGAGTGCAGAGCAGCAGGGCTGCCAACAGCACGCAAAATAGTTTTTTCATCTGCGAACACCTCCCAATACCGTGCCTGCCAGCCATGACAGACCGAAAGCGCCGATCTGAACGGCGACGATGGTGGAGCCTACCGGCGTACCGGCGAGAATGGACGCCAGAATACCGAGCAGCGCACAGAAAACCGAAAGGACTGCCGCGCAGATGGTCACGCTGCGAAAGCTCTTGAACATCCGCATGGCGGACAGCGCCGGGAAGATCACCAGTGCGGAGATCAGCAGGGAACCCACAAGGTTCATCGCCAGCACGATGATGACCGCAACGACGACGGCGATCAGCAGATTGTAAAGCCCCGCCCTCGTGCCGGTCGCCCTTGCAAAGCTCTCGTCAAAGGTCACGGCGAAGATCTTATTGTAGAATAGGATGAACACCGCCACGACCAGCACCGACATTCCCACGCACAGCCATACCTCTGCGGGGGACAGCGTCAGAATGGAGGTGGAGCCGAACAGCGTGCTGCACACATCGCCCGAAAGATTGGACGAGGTGGAAAAAATGTTCATCAGAAGATAGCCGACGGCCAGCGAGCCTACGGAGATCATGGCGATGGCGGCATCGCCCTTGATCTTCGTGTTCTGTCCGGTGCGCAGGAGCAGCACGGCGCTGAGGATGGTAATGACCATGACAAGGGGCATTTTGTTGGTGATCTGCAGCACGGCGGCAATCGCCATTGCGCCGAATGCCACATGGGACAGACCGTCACCAATGAAGGAAAACCGCTTCAGCACCAGCGTCACGCCCAGCAGGGAGGAGCAAAGCGCGATCAGCACACCGACAATGAGCGCATAGCGGACAAAGGGATATGCCCAATAGAGAGACAGCTTTTCCAAGATAGCAGTCATTGGCTGTCACCGCCCTTCTTCACGTCAAACAGCCGTCCTTGCGGGCTTTGGAGATAGCCCGCCCTTGCCCCAATGAAAACGGTGTCGCCAATATGCAGAATATGGCTGGCGTATCGGACGGCGGCAGCCACATCGTGAGAAACCATGATTACGGTGATGCCGTCCTCACGGTTGAGCTTTTCGATGAGCGTATACATTTCCGCCGTCACCTTGGGGTCAAGTCCCGAAACAGGCTCATCCAGAAGCAGCATTTTCTGGGTGGCGCACAGGGCGCGGGCGAGCAACACCCGCTGCTGCTGACCGCCGGAGAGCGTCCGGTAGCAGCGTTTGGCAAGGGGCGTGATCTGCATTTTCTCCATGGCGTCCGCCGCCAGTTTCTTTTCTTCTTTGCTGTAAAAGGGGCGGCTGCCGCAGTGCCCCTGGCATCCGGAGAGAACGATCTCTCTCACGGATGCCGGGAAGTCCTTTTGGACAACAGTCTGCTGCGGCAGATAGCCGATCTCATTTTTCCTCAGCCCGTCGCCCGTCAAAATTCTGCCGCTGATGGGCATCTGCAAGCCGAGGATCGTTTTCATAAGGGTACTCTTGCCGGAGCCGTTTTCCCCTACGATGCAGAGATAGTCGCCTGCAAAAACCTCAAAATCAAGGTTTTGCAGAACGGGCTTTCCATCGTAGCCGACGCAGAGCTTTTGACAAGTGAGCTGAGCCATAGACCTACCTCCTTACCCCAACGCTTCCTTCAGCACGGAGAGATTCTTCTCCATAACGGAAAGGTATGTAGCGCCGTTTGCCACGTCCTTGGAGGTGGTGGACTGCATGGAATCCATGGTCAGCACCTTCTGATTCTTCCCGGCGGTGTTCTGAACGATGGTTTCCGCGATCCTGTGCTGTGCGCCCTCGATGGTCAGCACGCAGGGAAGTCCCAGCTCATCCACCTTCTTAGCAAGGAACGAAACAGTTTCAAAGCTGGCCTCGGCCTCGGCGGAGCAGCCCGCAAAGGCGGCGTAGTAGCGCAGACCGTAATCGTCCACCAGATAGCGGAACGGGAAACGGTCGCCGAACAGAACGGTCTTGCGCGCCGCGCCGTCCACGGCAGACTGGTACGCGCCATCCAGCGCGGAAAGCTTTTCGATATAGGCGGAGGCGTTGGCGGCGTAGGTATCCTTGTTATCGGGATCAAGCTCCTGCAGGGCGTCGGAGATCGCACCTACCAACGTTTCGGCGTTCTTCAAGGACAGCCAGACGTGCTCGTCCTTTTCCTCCCCATGGTCATGGCCGTGGCCCTCCATGTGCTCGCAGAGATCCTCACCGGTCATGTCAGCCGGGAAGAAGGTTGGCCACGACTTTTCCGGATCAACGATGGCGTCAAAGCTCTCGTTGCTCATTCTGATGTGGAAATGCTCGGGCGCAACTGATTCGATCATGTGGTCGTTGAATTCGATGTAGACCGGTGCGCCGGAGGTTCTGTCTACCGCTTCAAAGCGATACATGGCCGCCTTGGTGCCGGTAGACCAGTTCTGAATGTAATAACCGATATACTTGTAGTCAGAGCCGACCTTTTTGCCGTCCTCATAGGTGAACGCAATGTGGTCGCCCGCAATGTCAATATTGGTAATGTCCGTTTTGTAGCCGTTCTGATAGTAAGTCTTATACTCGTCGGCGGTCATCTCGCCTTCCTCTGCCATCGCTGCAAAGGCATCGTCCAGCGTTCCGTCCAGCGCAAAGGGGTAGGCAGACTGCCAACTGCCCTCCCAGTCGGACAGACTTCTGTCCTGAACCTCATGATCTTCAAAGGTGGAAACCTCCTTGCTGTGGTCATGGGCGTGCTCTGCTTCCTGCATCCCCTCAACGGTCTCCTCCGTTTTCACGGATTCACCCAGCACCTCCAGCAGGTTGATGACCTTCATCTTCCTGTTGGCGGCGTTTTTCAGGACGCTCTCCACCCAGCCGTCGGACTCGCCGCCCACATAGATGAAGAGGTCGCAGTCGGAAATCTTGACGATGTCATCCGCCGTGGGCTGATAGCTGTGCAGGTCAACACCGTTGTCCAGCAACATGGTTAGGTCGGTGCTCTCAGCCTTGCCGCCGAGAATTTCTCTGACCCAGTCGTATTCTGGGAAAATGGTGGTGACAACGCTCAGTTTATTGGGATCGCTCTCGCCCGTCTCTGCGTTGTTCTTTTTGCCGCAGCCGGTGAATAATACCATCACTGCCATGGCGATGCACAGGATTGACATCCATTGTTTTCTCTGTATCATATTACCCTCATTTCTTCGCATTTGATGCGTCTGCCGGCTCTGCCGCGGCAAAGCCTGTTC